>Ga0268265_10000727_pt1 | contig 32178 bp, 26 predicted proteins | sample KBSSwiS52_FD_190355 | JGI IMG/M metagenome (GOLD analysis project Ga0268265, IMG submission 190355) | Switchgrass rhizosphere microbial communities from Kellogg Biological Station, Michigan, USA - KBS Switchgrass S5-2 (SPAdes) (version 2) | ecosystem: Host-associated > Plants > Roots >...
AGGCGGCTATAGCGACTCCAACCAGCCTGCACAGTTCGATTCCGAGAATGTTGATGCCTATGAGGTCGGCCTCAAGGGCTCGATCCTCGACCGGCGGCTGTTCTTCACGCTGGATGCTTTCTATTCGAACTTCAAAAACCTGCAGCAGGCGATCTCGCTGATCGGGCCGACCGGCGCGCTGATCACGACGGTCGGCAATGCAGCCTCGTCGGTCTCCAAAGGCATAGAATTCACTGGCAATTTCCGCGCCGCCGACTTCATGACGATCAACGTTGCGGGCAGCTACATCATCTCGAAGTTCAAGGACTATCCGAACGCCGCCTGCACCCAGGCGCAGATCGTCGTCCAGGGATCGCGCTGTGTGCAGGATCTTTCTGGTCAGCCCACGCCGTTCGCGCCCAAATTCTCGGGCAATTTCGGCTTCACGCTGACCCGGCCTGTGGGTAACCGGTTACAGCTCAGCTTCGAACCCAACCTCTTCGTATCGACCGGCTATTTCCTGGCGCCGACGAACGATCCGCTGGTGCATCAGGAAACCTACGCGCTTGCCGATCTGCGCATCGGCGTCGGGCCTGAAGACAAAAGCTGGGAATTTGCCGTCATCGGCAAGAATCTCTCGAACGAGCCGGTGAAATCGAGCGCCGCCTCGGCCGTCGGGACGTCGCCAGGGCTGTCCTACGCCGTTCTCCAGCGCGCTCGCTCCGTGGCCTTCTCATTCACCTTTCGCCATTGACCCGGCAGCGTGGGAATTGATCGATTAGAAATTCCCACGCAAAACGGCCATGAACGACCGCCACGCAAAAGCGGTCGCTCTCAATAGCCATTCCAAATGGCATCTGTGGACGCCCCGTCGGATGCAAGCGGTAAATCGGGGTAGATTGGCACGTAGTCGGATGCTGTCATCTGTCCGGCCTCGATGAGCAGCGCCATAGCTGCGGGCCAGTATGGGAGTTCGCGGACCGGAACCACATCAGCTTTCCGCGCTTGGCTAGCGCTCCGCCATTCCCTGGTTCTTCCGGCCCCATCTCGCCGACCGCCTACGTCCCCGACGCCTCTAGCTGCTGTCCCGGCTTACGCCGCGACCGCTGCCGGAGCTTTGTAATCCTCGTTCTTGGTCATGACCGCCCAGGCGATGCGCGCCATCTTGTTGGCCAAGGCCACCGAGACGAGCATGCGCGGTTTGCGCGCCAGCATCCGCTCCAGCCACGATCCTGCCGGCGCGCCGTGCATGGTCGCCTGTCTGACAACCGAGCTTCCGCCGATGATGAGCAACCGCCGAATGGTGCGTTCTCCCATCTTCGAAATCCGGCCAAGCTTCTGCTTGCCTCCCGTCGAGTGCTGGAGCGGCGCGAGCCCGAGCCAGGCGGCAAAATCGCGGCCCTTGGTAAAGGTCTCGACCGGCGGCGCGAGAGCGACGATCGCGGTGGCAGCGATCGGGCCGATGCCGGGGATGGTCATCAGCCTGCGCGCTACCTCGTCCTCGCGGGCCCGCTTGGCGATCTCCTTGTCGAGGTCGGCGATATGGTCGTCGAGCCCGGCGAGCATGTCGGCCATGATGCGCAGCATGGCCAGCGCCGCCTCGGGCAGCGACGATGCCATCTCCTCCTCATCGAGAAGGTCGGCGAGCATGGTGACCTGCGCCAAGCCGCGCGGTGCGACCCAGCCGAACTCGGCGAGGTGGCCACGCAATGCGTTGACCAGCTGTGTGCGCTGCCGGACGACGAGATCGCGGGTGCGGAACACCATGCCGGCCGCCTGCTGCTCCTCGCTCTTGACCGCCACGAAGCGCATGCCCGGCCGCTGCACCGCCTCGCAGATCGCCTCGGCATCGACCGCATCGTTCTTATGCCGCTTCACGAACGGCTTGACGTAGGCCGGCGGGATGAGCCGCACCTCATGCCCCATCGCCCGCAGCTCACGCGCCCAGTGATGCGCGCCGCTGCACGCCTCCATCGCGACCAGGCACGCCGGCTGCTTCGCGAAGAAGTCGAGAAGCTTCGCCCGACTCAGCTTGCGGCTGAACACCATGCCGCCGCGCTCGTCAGCGCCGTGCGCGTGAAAAACGGTCTTGGCGATATCCAGCCCGATTGTGATAGCTTGCGACACGGACGCCTCCCTCAGTGGTGCTTCAACACCTCCACCTTGGCACATCGATGCCGTCGGGGGGCGTCCACCCCATCAGCTTTGTCCCACGAAGCGGCGTTCCGCTTCCGGCGGCACCCGACCAGACCCGGTCGCTCCGATCAGCAACACAAACGTCCGCTTCAAACAGAAACTGCCGATCAGTTAGTGAGAAGCCTTCCGCTGTAAAAGTGAAGGCGTGAGCTATATGGACCCGCCCAGGCTGGCAATGTCCCGTCCCATGACCGGCAGATCGGAACGACAGGAGTGTCGGCAGCAGTCACTGCAATCCCATTCGCTCCATGCTCCTCATCAACGCGATCTACGGTTCATTCCTGCCGCACGATATGGCCCGCCAACTGACCACGAGGGAGATAAGGATCAGGATCGCAATGTCACCGACGTGCCGATGCTGGCGCGTGAGCGCTGGTGAGATGCGCCACGGAGCGCCGACCGTCAGCCTTCCATAGCTTCCAGCTCGATCCCCTTGGTTTCGCGAACGTTCATCGCGACGAAAACCAGCGATAGCAGGGCGCAGGCGGTGTAAAGGCCATATGTCGCCGACAGGCCCAGATGCTTGGCTAGCCATGGGAAGGAGGAACTGACGAGGAAATTCGCCAGCCATTGTGCAGCGCCCGCGACGGCCAGTGCGGACCCGCGCATCTGGTTGGGGAACATCTCGCCCAGCATGACCCACATGACGGGGCCCCAGCTGAGATTGAAGAAGATCACGAACAGATTGGCCGCGACGAGCGCGATGAAGCCGAGCTGGCCGGGCAGGCGCAATGCGCCGTCGATCATCTGCGCCTGTCCGAAGCACCATGTGAGGATGCCGAGCGAGACGGCCATTCCCGCCGATCCGATCAGCAGCAGCGGGCGACGGCCCAGGCGGTCGACGAGCAGGATCGACACGATGCAGGCAAGGATGGAGACGACGCCGGACAGGATATTGATCTTGAGCGCGTCCGCCTCTGTAAAACCGACCGCCTGCCACAGCACCGCGCCATAGTAGAAGACGACATTGATGCCGACGAGCTGCTGAAATATCGCAAGACCTATGCCGACCCACACAATCGGACGCCAGCCGCCACCTTCGGGCTTGCGGATGTCCGCCAGGCTCGGTCGGTGATCATGGGATATGGACGCGTCGATTTCCGCCAGTTTGGCGGCACCCGCTTCCGGTCCCAGCAAGCGGGTGAGAACCTGAAGCGCGTCGGCCTTGCGCCCCCGCGCCACCAGGAAGCGCGGGCTTTCCGGAATGCCGAGCAAGGCGAAGAAAAACAGCAGCGCCGGCAGCGCCTGTACCCAGAACATCCAGCGCCACGCCGGCTGATCGCCCCATATGATGCCGAGCGACGAGCCCGCCATCTTCGCCAGATAATAGTTGGCGAGAAAGGCGCCGGTCAGGCCGCCGATGATCATCACCTGCTGCATGCTGGACAGCCGCCCGCGCACATGGGCAGGCGTCACTTCGCTGATATAGGCGGGCGACAATACGCTCGCCGCACCGACCGCCATGCCCGCGAAGAAGCGCGCAAAGGCCAGCATCGTTGCCGACGTTGCTGCGCCCGAGGCGAGGGCGCTGATGATGAAGAGTATCGCCGCGGCCATCATGACGGTTCGCCGCCCCCACAGGTCGGCGAGCCGTCCCGCCAGAAATGCGCCGAGCGCGCAGCCGGGCAACAAGGCGCTGACGGTCAGGCCCAGTTGCGCTTCGTCGAGAGCGAAAGCATGCCGCAGCCCGTCCTGCGTGCCGTTGATCGCACCGGAATCATAGCCAAACATGAAGCCGCCGATCGTGGCGACCGCCACGATCCGACCTATCAGGGCAAGGTTGAATCCCTGCCGCACCGTAGCATCCATAATAGCCCCTCCTATGGGAGCGCTACCATGTCAGGATATGGATTTCCGTCAAGTCTTCGTTGGCGGCGGACCATCGGACTGACGCTGGATCAGCGTGAAGCCAAGTTGCAGATGGTCCGGTTGCTCATCGCTGTTGTCAGGGCGCAGGCGAATGGACCGGGCGAGAATATCCGTGGCAAGCCGGGCCATGTCCGAAATCGGCTGGCGAATAGTCGTGAGTTCCGGCCAGATCGTCGTGGCAATGCGCGTATCGTCAAATCCGCATATGGTGAGATCATCGGGCACATGAAAACCGCTGCGATGGGCAAAGCCGACGGCGGCGGCGGCCATGTCGTCGTTCGCGGCAAAAATCGCCGTCGGGCGTGCGGGCAAGGTGATGAGGGCCTTCGCTGCCTGCAAGCCCGACTGATAGGTGAAGTCGCCCGGCACGATCAACGCGGGGTCAACGTCCAGTTCCGCCGCGCCCATGGCGCGCCGATAGCCTTGCAGCCGCAACGTGCTGACGGTCTGGTCCGGCGGACCGGTGATGAACCCGATGCGACGGTGACCATGGGCGAGGAGATGCGCCGTCATGCCGTAAGCCGCATCATCATCGTCGATGGAGACCGCATGGGCGGCAGGGTCGGGCCGTCCGGTGCCTACCTGAGCAACCGCGAATTTATCCCTGCACAGCGCCGCGATCAGCGCCCTGTCGTCGGACAGAGGGGGCGGCAGCAGCACGCCATCGATCCGGTGCGCCGCGAGCCGCAGGCGCAAGGCGGCGGCATCTTCGCCCGGGTCATGCTGCTCGACGACCAGTTCGGCCCCGCTTTCCCGTGCGGATGCCAGACTACCGAGCAGAAACTCGCTGAGATAAGCGGAGCTGGGATTGCTATGGAGCAGCATGATCCGGCAATGCCGCGCGCCTGCCAGGCTGCGAGCCGCCATGTTGGGGACATAGCCCAGCGCGGAAATGGCGCGCGTCACCTTGGCTCGCGTGTCAGGCAGGACGCGCTCGTCCCGGTTGATGACCCGCGACACGGTCATCGGCGAAACCCCCGCCGCCGACGCGACGTCCCCAATCGTCGGCCCCGCCCGCCTACGCCGTAAGCTTTTTCCATCCACCATCACCCGTCCGGCCTATTTCGAAGAAGACGGATGAGCAACCCCCTTGCCCATCACCCCATGGTAGCGCTACCTTTAGTGCAAGCGAGAGGGTGGCGATCAATGTATCTGGGCATCGACGTAGGCACTTCGGGCATCAAGGCGGTGCTGGTGTCGGAGGCTGGCAACCTGCTGGCGCAGGGCAACGCGTCGCTCACCGTCTCGCGGCCGCGGCCGCTCTGGTCGGAACAGGCGCCGGATGACTGGTGCGACGCCGCCGAGGCGGCGATCATGGTCATCCCTGCCGACCTGCGTGCGAAAGTGCAGGGCATCGGCCTTGCGGGGCAGATGCACGGCGCGACCCTGCTCGACGAACACGACAGGCCCTTGCGTCCGGCGATTCTCTGGAACGATGGCCGCAGCTTCGCCGATTGCGCTACGCTGGAGCGACGCGTGCTGCAATCGCGCACCATTACCGGCAATCTCGCCATGCCGGGTTTCACAGCGCCCAAGCTCGCGTGGGTACGCGATAACGAACCTGAGGTATTCGAGAGGACCCGCACGGTCCTGTTGCCAAAGGATTATGTCCGCCTCTGGATGACGGGGGACAAGGCGTCCGACATGTCGGACAGCGCCGGCACACTTTGGCTCGACGTCGCGGCCCGGGACTGGAGCGATGTCATGCTGGCCGCGACCGGCTTGACCCGCGACCACATGCCGCGCCTGTTCGAAGGCAGCCAGATCACGGGCACGTTGCGCGCCGACATCGCCGCTCGATGGGGTATGAATGCAGTCCCCGTCGCGGCGGGCGGCGGCGACAATGCCGCCGGCGCCGCTGGTGTCGGCGTCGTGCGGCACGGCGACGCGCTGCTGTCGCTCGGCACCTCCGGCGTCATCTTTGTCGCAACGCGCGATTTTCGTCCGAACCCGCAGCGGGCCGTCCACGCCTTTTGCCACTGCCTCCCGGCCATGTGGCACCAGATGAGCGTCCACCTGTCGGCGGCGTCCTGCATCGACTGGGGGGTGCGGGCGACCGGCACCGGCGGCCCGGCCGAGTTTTTTGCCTTGGCGGAGGCAGCGGGCGCGGGCACCGGGCCGGAACTGTTCCTGCCCTATCTGTCGGGCGAACGGACGCCGCACAACGACGCGCATATTCGCGGTGCCCTGCTCGGCATCGACAATGAAACCGACCCCGGCCGCATCGCCGCCGCCGTGCTGGAAGGCGTCGCCTTCTCGCATGCGGACGGCTTGGCGGCGCTGCGGGAGGCTGGCACGACTGTCGAGCAATTATCCGTGATCGGCGGCGGCGCGCGCTCCCGTTACTGGGGCAGGATATTGGCTGCGGCCCTCGACGTCCGGCTTGCCTATCTGGAGGGTGGCGAGGTTGGCCCGGCGCTCGGCGCTGCCAAACTGGCGATGATGGCCGCGACCGGCACCAGTGCCGAGGAAGCCTGCACACCCCCGCCCATTGCCCATGTCATCGAACCCGATGCCGCGCTCGCCGACAGGTTGATGCCCGGCCTTGCCCGTTTTCGCGCCGCCTATCCGGCGCTCAAGACGCTCTGAAGGAGACGCCCATGTCCGCTGACTATTTCGCAGAATTTTCCACCGTCCGCTATGAAGGGCCGGACAGTGACAATGATCTCGCCTATCGGTGGTACGACAAGGATCGGGTCCTCATGGGCAAGCGGATGGAGGACCATCTGCGCTTTGCGGTGTGCTTCTGGCATAGCTTCTGCTGGCCGGGCAGCGATGTGTTTGGAGGTGGCACCTTCCGCCGCCCCTGGCATGCCGGTCCCAACGACGCGAACGCGGCCCGCGCCAAGCGCGAGGCCGCACTGGCATTCGTCGAGAAGATGGATGTGCCCTTCTACTGCTTCCACGACGTGGACGTGATGGCCGACGCCGACACCATCGGCACCTTCCGCAAGAGCTTTGCCGAGGCGGTCGACCATCTTGAGGAATTGCAGGGGAAGCATGGCCGCAAACTGCTCTGGGGCACGGCCAATCTTTTCAGTCACCCCCGCTATATGGCCGGTGCCGCGACCAATCCCGATCCGGAAGTCTATGCATGGGCGGCCAGCCAAGTTCGCGACGCGCTCGAAGCCACGCACCGGCTGGGCGGCGAGAATTATGTGCTGTGGGGTGGTCGCGAAGGCTATGATACCATCCTCAACACCGAGATCGGGATCGAGCAGGAGAATTTCGGCCGTTTCCTCAGCCTCGTCGTCGATCACAAGCATCGTATCGGTTTCAAGGGCACCATCCTGATCGAGCCCAAGCCGCACGAGCCGACCAAGCATCAATATGATTTCGACACGCAGACAGTTTATGGCTTCCTGAAGCGCTTTGGCGTGGAAAACGAAGTCTGCGTCAATATCGAAGCGAACCATGCGACGCTGTCGGGCCATACGTTCGAGCATGAAATCGCCATGGCGCGGGCGCTGGGGATTTTCGGGTCGATCGACGCCAATCGCGGCGATCACCAAAATGGCTGGGATACGGATCAGTTTCCGAACTCTGTCGAAGAGCTGACGCTCGCCATGCTGGAGATCATCCGGGCGGGCGGCTTTACCACAGGCGGCTTCAACTTTGACGCCAAGGTCCGACGGCAGAGCATCGACGCGGTCGATCTGTTCCATGGCCATATAGGCGGTATCGACACCGTCGCACGGGGACTCATCAAGGCGGCGGCGATCATCGAGGATGGACGGGTCGACGCCTTTCGCACCGAACGCTATGCCGGTTGGAAGGGCGAACTGGGGACGACGATCCACGCCGCAAATACGACTTTGGGTGCCATTGCCGATCTCGCCGCTGACCGCGACATTCTCCCCCAGCCCCGCTCCGGACGGCAGGAGTGGCTGGAAAACATGGCTAACCGCTTATGATTTTCACGCTGGCGGCAGGGGATTACCGGTTGCAGCTCGACCCGGAACGGGGTGGAGCCGTGACCATGTTCGAATGGCGGCGCCAGTCTGTGCTGCGCCCCGCCTGCGGGCCAACGATCCTGGACGTCGCCAGCTTTCCGCGGGTGCCATTTTCAAACGCGACCGGGGCCACCAGCCCTCCGGACCCGGGACGGGCGGGAAACTCTAGACACGAGCGGTCCAAGGCTGGGTAGCAGTGCACGGGGCGTGTCGGCAGTATCGAGAAAGTCAGCGACGAACTGGTAGGTGGTGGCGACGATCTGGCGGACTGGGCTGCGGCGCGTGGCAAGGCGTTCTTTGCCGCACCCGATGACGCCGTTCTGCCAGCACTCGGTTCGGTCAGCACGTGGGCGACGGGTCAGAACTATGAGCCCGCCGCCATTGCGACATTCCTTCAAGTTGCAGTCTACTGGCTGGTCACCCACGCGCTGGCCCACAAATGTGTTGTCGTCACTCACGAAGTGCCATCGGAATCCGTCCGTAAGATCAAGATGCCCAACGCCTGTGTCGGCCTGGGGATCACTTGTGTTTCCCCTTATGAGATGCTGCGTCGGGAGCGTGCCCGCTTCATTTTAGCTCCAGTTCAAGCGTAACTACTGATCGTATCGAGCTGGGCCCATTCATACTGTCTTTCAGATTGCCTGAAACTCTTCACGCTTTGGGAGTGGATGGCGCCTCAAGCCGTAGCAGATACCCACTTCGTGCTTGTGGATTTTTGGCGACTCAGGCATGCTTTGGTGCAGTGCAACAAATGCATGGTTTAGGAGCGAATCCCGAAGTGGGGAGAAGTTCCATCAGGATTCCGCACAGCTGCTGTCTGGCCACCGCTCTGCGACGGGCCGGAGGCAGCTGTTTGGTATTCGGCGGAGATCGGCCGGATGGTCGAGCTGGTGGCCGATCAGCGTGTAACCAGCGCCATGATCAATGCAATCGCAAGCAGCACGGCTACCGCCTGCCAGAATCGGGCGGGGTTGCGCTCGATCAGCGGAAGCGGGTCGTCCCGTCGGACGGCGCGCGCGGCACCCCCCTCCAGCGCGGCGATCAATTCTACCATGTCCCCGAAGCGCGCGTCGGGATCGGGCGACACCGCGCGCAGGATCAACGCATCGAGCCAGCTCGGCATATCCGGGCGGTGGCGCGACGGCGGGACTGCGATCCCGAATCTGGGACGGCTGAACGGCTCTATCTCGCCATAGGGGTAGCGACCGGTGAACATGCGATACAGCGTAACACCCAGCGCATATTGGTCGCTCGCCTCGCTAGCGGCAGCGCCCCTGAACAGTTCGGGTGCCATGTAGCTGTGTGTCCCTGGCGCCTCGCTGTCGCCGAAATCCTCGACCTTGGGGAGCCGGGCGACGCCCAGGTCGATCACCTTCAGGCCTCCGTCGGCGAGCAGCATGACATTGTCCGGTTTGACGTCCCGATGGATGATGTTTTGCCGATGCAAGGCCGATATCCCACGCGCGATTCGAACGCCAATCTCGATCCCGGCGCGAATGGGGAGGTGCGCGCGCTTCAGGCGCGCCTCGAGGGTTTCGCCGCTATAATGGGGCATCGCCATATAGAGTTGGCTCTGGCGCTCGGTAGGGATGGCAATGGCGGCCGCGACAAAGGGGCTATCCACGCGAACGCCGATCAGCGCTTCGCGGGTGAACGACAGACGCGCGCCGCGCTCGGAGAGCAGAAGGGGTTTGGGGAATTTGAGCGCGACATCCTGGTCCGTGCGGGTATCGCGGGCGGTGAAAAGACGCGTGTAGCGACCATCCGAAATTACCGACTTCAGCGCAAAGCCATCGATCGTATCGCCGACTTTGGGCACCGGCCGAATCGGCAAGTGCTGCAAGGCGGAGGCGACCGAGTCGTAATCGGCGGCCGGCAGCGCGATGATGTCGATGACGAGTGCCGTGATATTGTCCTGCGAGCCCGCCCCAAGCGCCGCATCGACGAGTGCTTCGGCGTCCAATTGGGCAGAGCCGCGCGCTCCGAGCAGCGTGGCGATGGACTTGGCGGAAAGCACTCCGTGGAGCCCGTCGGTCGCGAGCAACAGCCGGTCATGGACTTCGAGATCCTGCGTCCGCTGATCGAGACGGACCGTCGGTTCGACGCCGACCGCGCGCGTCAGGACATGGCGCTCGTCGGGGTGCGCGCGAACATGATCCTCGGTAAGCGGCGTGAGACGGCCGCCCCGATAATGCCATGCGCGGCTGTCGCCGACATGCAGGACGCATGCCTGCCTGCCGCGCAGCACGACAGCCGTGAAGGTCGTTGCGCAACCGGCCAGCCTTTCGTCGGTTCGCCCCATCTGGTGGACCCAGCGGTTAAGGGCGGAGAGGACTCTGGCGCTTGCGGCGGCGATGCCGATCGTCTGTGGCTGGCAGTAATAGCCTTCGATAAATCCTCGCACGACTGTTTCGGCCGCGACGCGTCCACCCTCGGCGCCGCCGACGCCGTCCGCCACTGCGGCGGCGATGCCCATCTGCGCGCGCTCGGTCGCGGTGCCGAGCCACAACGCGCCAAAATCCTGGTTGTCGGGCCTTCGGCCTGCCGTCGAGGCAAAGCCGCAAGCGATCTCAAGACGCCCTTCTGGCTTCATGTTTCCCGCATTTTCATTCCGCCCTTTTCACCATCAACCGCCATTCGCGCAAGCGCGTGGCCCAGTCGCGGAGCAATGGCATGAAGAGCAATTTCTGGAGCGCCGGGCATCGGCCGACCTTGATCGCGGCATTTCTCTACTTCGACCTCGCCTTCATGGTGTGGGTGCTGCTTGGTCCCTTGGCGCCGTTGATCGCGACGGATCTAGGCCTCAGCCCCGCCCAGAAGGGCCTGATGGTGGCGGTGCCGACGCTGGCTGGCGCCGTACTGCGCGTGGTCAACGGCCTGTTGGTCGATCGCATCGGGCCCAAGCTCTCGGGCGCGATAAGCCAGGTGATCGTGATCACGGGACTGCTGTTCGCCTATCTGCACGGCGTGAACAGTTTCGCCGGTACGCTGGCGCTGGGCGTGATTCTCGGTTTCGCGGGCGCGAGCTTCGCCATCGCATTGCCGCTAGCTAGCCGCTGGTATTCGGGCGAGCATCAGGGCAAGGCGATGGGAATCGCCGGCATGGGCAATTCGGGTACCGTGTTCGCCGCATTGTTCGCACCGACGCTGGCCAAGATGTACGGCTGGAACGCGGTGCTCGGTCTCGCTTGCATTCCGCTCGCAATCGTCTTCGTGCTGTACATGGTGATGGCGAAGGATGCCCCCGATGCGCCACCGGCCAAGAATTTCGCCGCCTATCTCGAGCCGCTCAAGACGGTCGATGCCTGGTGGTTCATGTTGTTCTACTCGGTCACCTTCGGTGGGTTCGTCGGCCTGGCGGCGTCGCTTTCGATCTACTTCACCGATCAGTTCGGGCTGACCGCCGTGACGGCGGGCTATTGTACCGCCGGCCTCGTCTTCTCCGGTTCGCTGGTTCGTCCGCTGGGTGGGGCGCTGGCGGACCGGATCGGTGGGATCAAGACGCTGTCCTTCGTATATGTCGTCGCGGCGCTGGCGCTCGCGGCGATCAGCACAGGTCCGACGGATCTCGTTGTCTCGCTCGGCCTGTTCGCGGTTGCCATGCTCGCGCTCGGGACGGGCAATGGCGCGGTGTTCCAACTCGTACCCCAACGCTTTCGCGCCGAGATCGGCGTGATGACCGGACTTGTGGGCTTCGCCGGCGGGGTTGGCGGCTTCTTTCTCGCGTCGAGCCTGGGCTTCGCCAAGCAGCTCACGGGCGTCTACCAGTCCGGCTTCCTGATCTTCGCCGCGATCGCGCTGGTCGCGCTCGTTGGGCTGACGTCGGTCAAACGGCGCTGGCGCACAACCTGGGGGGCGGCCATCCAAGGCGTTCGCATCTGATTCGAGCCTCACATGGCGAAAAGCGCGAGCGATTATGATGCATTGCAGCACGATTGCCCTTGAAGCAAAAGTCGTTCGGCCGCATCCTCGCATATCGATTCCGGCCAGGCTGCGGATTCGAGCATAGTAGCCGACCGATAAAAGGAACTGCGCATCGCACCGCAGGAAATGCCGGAAAGGCAGATCTTGGGAGGGTGACTGACAGGCCGTCACGCGGGTGCCCGTTCGGGCGCAGGGGCGCGGCGCTTTGTTGGGAGCTCCGAGATGCGTCCAGAAACGGGTTTTTCAGTCTTTCCCCTCTCGTCGGAACGGAAGCGAGGCTAGCCGCCGATGTCGGGCGTCGAACCTTTCGCGGCGACCACGGTGGAAGCCGCTGTCGAGACCCACTGCCCTTATTGCGCACTGCAGTGCGGCATGACGCTCAGCCTTGGCGAGAAGGGGGCCTGGTCGGTCGGCGCGCGCGACTTTCCCACCAACAAGGGCGGGCTTTGCCGGAAGGGCTGGACCGCCGCCGCCCTGCTCGATGCGCCCGACCGGCTGACTTCCCCGCTCATTCGGGACCGGAAGGGCGCGCCGCTGCGGGCGGCTCACTGGGACGAGGCCCTCGACCGCATTGCGAACGGCATCCGCGCGATTCAATCGTCGCATGGGCGCGACGCCATGGCGGTCTTCGGGGGCGGAGGGCTGACCAATGAAACTGCTTATGCCTTGGGCAAGTTCGCGCGCGTCACGCTTGGCACCGCCAATATCGACTATAATGGCCGCTTCTGCATGGCCTCCGCAGCTGTGGCGGGTCTGCGCGCCTTCGGCATCGATCGCGGGCTGCCCTTTCCTCTCGAGGATATTCCGGGTGCACAGGCGGTCCTCATCGTCGGCGGCAATCCGGCCGAGACGATGCCGCCGATCATGCAATATTTCGATGCGCAGCGCGCGAATGGGGGCCGGCTGATCGTCGCGGATCCCCGCAGGACGCCGACGGCCGAAGCAGCCGACCTTCATCTTCAGCTGGCCCCCGGCACCGATGCCGCCCTCGCCCTCGGCATGCTCAACATCGCCGTCCGCGACAGTCTCGTCGATACCGACTTCATCGCCGCACGGACGAACGGCTTCGAGGAAGTCAGGCGCATTGCGGCTTCCTACTGGCCCGACAGGGTCGAGCGCATCACCGGTGTACCCGCCGCGCAGATCTACAAGGCCGCCCATATATTGGGCGAGGCTGCGACCACCATCATCCTGTCGGCGCGCGGGCCCGAACAGCAGAGCCATGGCGTCGACAATACGCTCGCCTTCATCAACCTCGCCCTTGCCCTCGGCAAGGCCGGGCGGCAGGGCAGCGGCTGGGGCTGTCTCACCGGTCAGGGCAATGGTCAGGGCGGGCGCGAGCATGGCCAGAAGGCGGACCAGCTTCCCGGCTACCGCAAGCTTGCCGATCCGGTCGATCGCGTCGCGGTCGCCGGCGTGTGGGGTGTCGAGCCGGACAGCCTGCCAATGCCCGGGCTCTCCGCGAGCGAACTCCTGGCCGAGCTCGGCGTGGCCGGCACTATCCACGGCCTCCTGGTGATGGCGTCCAATCCCGTGGTCTCGGCGCCCGACACCGACCGGTTGCGCGAGCGGCTCGCGTCGCTCGATCTCCTCGTCGTCGCGGACATCTTCCTCTCGGATACCGCCGAGCTCGCCGACGTCGTCCTGCCGATCACCCAATGGGCCGAGGAGTGCGGTACCACCACCAATCTCGAAGGCCGCGTCATACTTCGTCAAAAGGCCAAGGAGGCACCGCCCGGGGTCTGGACCGACGCCGAAATCCTGGTGGCGCTGGCCGAGCGCCTCGGCGCGGCGGATCGCTACGGACGGGTCAGCGCGCCTCGTGCGACATTCGACGAACTGCGCAGGGCGTCCGCAGGGGGCACCGCCGACTATGCCGGCATCAGCTATGACCGCATCGCCGCGGAAGACGGCGTCTTCTGGCCTTGTCCGTCCGAAGCCCATCCCGGGACAGCCCGCCTGTTCCTCGATCAATTTGCCTTTCCCGATGGCCGCGCGCGCTTCCACCCGGTTCGCCATGGCGAACCCGCCGAAACGCCTTGCGCGGATTATCCCTTCTACCTGACCACGGGTCGCGTTCTCGCGCAGTATCAGTCGGGCACGCAGACCGGCCGGATCGCGGATCTCGCCGCCGCCGATCCCGAGGCGTTCGTCGAGGTGCACCCCGAGACGGCGCGGACGCTGGGTATCGCGCACGACGAGATGGTGGAGGTTACGACGCGGCGCGGGACCGCGGAGCTCCGCGCCCGCTACAGCCGCAAGATCCGCCTCGATACGCTGTTCGTGCCATTCCACTGGGGCGGGCGCGGCAATGCCAACATCCTCACCAGCAACACCGCGCTCGATCCGGTGTCGCGCATCCCCGAATTCAAGATCTCCGCAGCCCGCCTCACCAAGCCCTCCCGCTCCGTTTCACTCGAAAGGACCGCCTGATGATCGAATCGACCCCCAAGTTCGTTCAGGGAATCTACGCCTTCACGGGCCAGGGATATGGGACCCCGACGTCGCTCGCCGGCTACACCGTCGCCGCCGACAAGCGCGCCCAGCCGGTTTATCTGCGGGCGGGCAACTCGAGCGACGCGCTGGTGGTGCTGACGCTGACCCGCAACGGCGAAACCATGCGGCTCTTCCCGGTGGGCGCCAGATCCGCGCAGCATGTCCCGCTGGTCGTGGTCGAAGACATTTCCCCCGAAACCGAACTCGCCTTGACGGTCGCGGCGCCGGCCGGGACCGAGGGCACCGTCATAATCGATTTCGGTCTCGTAGAGGTCTGAACCGTAACCCGTCAGCAGGAGCAGCATCATGAAACAGAAACTTGTGGTGGTCGGCAATGGCATGGCCGGTGCACGCGCCGTCGAGGAAGTCCTGGCACGCGGTGGCGCCGATATGTTCGACGTGGTGATGTTTGGCGACGAGCCCTATGGCAACTACAACCGCATCCTGTTGTCGAACATCCTGAGCGGGATCCAGGATCCGACCGATATCTTCATGAACCCGCTCGAATGGTATGTTGACAATGACATAGTCCTGCACGCCGGAGAACGGATCGTCGAGATCGACCGGGCGGCGAAGGCCGTGCGGTCCGACAAGGGGACGATCGAGCATTATGACGTCCTGCTGATCGCAACGGGCAGCCGCGCGTTCATTCCGCCGGTCAAGGGCATCTTCGATGGTGAAAGGCTACGCGACGGCGTCTTCGGTTTCCGCACGATCGACGATTGCACCGCCATTATCGAAAGCGCGACGCGCTGTGCGCGCGCGGTCGTGATCGGTGGCGGGCTGCTCGGCCTGGAAGCTGCGCGCGGCCTGCTCAATCATGGCTGCGAAGTCCATGTCGTTCATCTCGGCCGGCATCTGATGGAGGCGCAGCTCGACCAGCCCGGCGGGCAGATGCTCCGAGCGGGCATGGAAAAGATGGGCGTCAATGTCCACCTCGAGAAATCGACGACGGAGATCCTGCTGGACCCTGACGGCAAGATTACCGGGATCGCTTTCAAGGATGGATCGACGCTCGAATGCGACATGATCGTGGTTTCCGCCGGGATCAGGCCGAACAGCGAGATCGGCCTGGCCGCGGGGCTGACGGTCGAACGCGCCATCGTCGTCAACAACCATATGCAATCGATCGACGACCGTCGCGTCTATGTGGTCGGCGAATGCGCGCAGCACCGCGGCAAGGTCTATGGACTGGTGGCGCCGCTGTGGGAGCAGGCCAAGGTCTTCGCCGAGCATGTGACGGACAGGAACGCCGACGCCGCCTATCACGGCTCCAAGCTCGCGACCAAACTCAAGGTGATGGGGGTCGAGCTCGCGTCGATGGGCATCACCGAGCCCGAGCACGTCCATGACGAGCTGATCCAGTTCACCGAGCCCGCCAAGGGGACGTACAAGAAGCTGATCGTACGCGATGGCCGCCTGGTGGGCGGCATCCTGATGGGAGATATCTCGAAGGCGGCCTATCTGATGCAGGCGTTCGACCGCGAGTCGCCGCTGCCCGAAGAACGGCTGTCGCTGCTGTTCGACATCGGGGCACCCGCGCAAGCGGTGACGATCGACGAGATGCCCGACGACAACCAGGTCTGCAATTGCAACGGCGTCACCAAGAGCGCGATCGGGGCATGCATCGGCTCGGGCCTGAGAAGTTCGACCGCGGTCATGAAGGCGACACGCGCCGGCATGGGCTGCGGATCGTGCAAGAAGCTGGTCGGCGAGGTCGTCGATTTCTTCTGTGGCGGCGCGGCCGAGGAGGATCCCTCGATCCATTATTATGTGCCGACCATCCCACTGAAAAAGCCGGAGCTCGTCGCGGCCGTGCTCGAAAAGGGCTTGAGATCGGTCTCGTCGGTATTCCGCGAACTCGGCGGCGGCGTCGAGGATCCCATCGCCAAACCCGCGCTCGCGTCCTTGCTCGCAACCATCTGGGCGGCCGAATATGAAGATGAGCGCGATGCGCGCTTCATCAACGACCGTGTCCATGGCAACATCCAGAAGGACGGTAGCTTCTCGGTCATACCGGAGATGCCGGGCGGCGTCTGCACGCCCGACGAACTGATGCGCATCGCGGCCGTGGCGGTGAAATATGATGTGCCGCTGGTGAAGCTCACCGGCGGCCAGCGCATCGATCTCGTCGGCATCGCCAAGGACGATCTTCCCGCCGTCTGGAGCGAACTCGACATGCCGGCGGGCTCGGCCTGGGGCAAAAGCTACCGCACCTGCAAGAGCTGCATCGGCGATTCCTATTGCCGCTTCGGCCTGGGCGACAGCATGGGTCTCGCGCACAAGCTCGAGAAGCGCTTCCGCGGCATCGACAGCCCTGCCAAGCTGAAGCTTGCCACCGCGGGCTGTCCGCGCAATTGCTCGGAGGCGCTGGTCAAGGATGTCGGCGCGGTCGCGATCGGGGATGGCCGATGGGAGATTTACATCGGCGGCGCCGCCGGCGCCCATATCCGCAAGGGCGATCTCCTCACCGTGGTCGACAGCGAGGAGGCCGTCATCGCCCTTTCGGGCCGGTTCATGCAATATTATCGCGAGAACGCGAAGTGGAAGGAGCGCACCTACGATTTCGTGCCGCGGATCGGGCTGGAGAAGATCCGGGCGATCGTCGTCGACGATGCCGAAGGGATGGCGGCGGCGCTCGACGCTCGCATGCAGGCATCGGTGGACGGCGCCTATGATCCCTGGAAGGAGGCGATCACGCCAAAGACCGCGAACCAGTTCGCAAGCCTCGTTCCCGTCGACCTGGAGGCCTAATCATGTCTTCCCAAGAGCTTGGGCCAGAGCATGATATTGGGCCAGTCCAGCAGATCCCGATCGGCGAGGGCAGAAACTTCCGCATTGGCACGATGACGGTCGCTGTATTCCACACCCACGCCGGTCAGATTTACGCGACCCAGGCAGAATGCCCGCACAAGCGCGGGCCTCTTGCTGACGGGCTTATCGGCGGAACGACGCTGATCTGCCCGCTCCATGAGCGGGCTTTCAGTTTGGAAACCGGCGAGGAGGCGGGGACCGACTGCCGACTTGCAGTTTATCCGGCGCGTATAACGGCCGGGGCGAGGATAGCTGTCCGAATCCCGGGATGATGCCGACGGCCGAGATGAGCGTATTGGGGCAAGTCCTCTGGCGACATCAGGACTGGATTTTGCCGAACGCGGCCTGCTTTTCGGTCCTTCTGTTCGATTGCAGTCGGTTTATTGCGAGTTGTAGATCTGGCCACTTGGTGGCCGCGGCAATTCGAACTCCAGCGTATCTAGATTCGTCAAAATCCCACTATTTCAGGCAAATTCGCGACACTGACCCCAACCTTAGTTCAAGCAATCTGCCCGCTTCCGGCACCGAAAAGCTCGGGCGATCTAGTGGTTGAGAGCGCCAAATAGGCTCCAATCGTACTGGAGCGGGCGAAGGGATTCGAACCCTCGACCCCAACCTTGGGAAAATTGGGCTCTACCTTTTCTGGGGTACGCTGAAGTACTCCGGAGCATGATAAATGCCTGTTTTTAGGGCGTTCTTGCTATGCGATAGTCCTATCGAATACGACCGAATTTTCTGCCTGGTGGACCCGCAGTGGACCCAGCAGGGGTGTCGGGTCCACCGAGGTGATGACATGGGTATCAAGTCAACGACCAGACTTAGCAAGCCGATTTGCGACAATGCGGCGGCGAGCGAAGAACAATATGAGCTATGGGACAGCGAGCTGGCCGGCTTCGGGCTGAGGATTATGCCGAGCGGCACGAAGTCCTTCATCGTGCGATATCGGATAGATGGAGGTGGCCGGACCGCGAAACGCCGCACATTCACCATTGGCCGCTTTGGGCAGTTCACGGTCGAACAGGCGCGCAAGAAAGCGAAAGCTGTCCTCGGCGCTGCGGCGAATGGCGAGGATCCCGGCGGCGAGCGCATCGCCAAGCGCGGCGAGATGCTGATGTCCGAGCTGCGCAAGCTCTACGAGGAGCGCGGTTGCGTCATCCAGCGGGGCAAAAAGATTGGGCAGCCGATGCAGCCGCTGACCAAGCAATACACGCTCGCCCGGATTGATCACCACATCGTTCCCCTGCTGGGCCGCAAGCGCCTGGGCGACATTCGCATCCCCGACGTCGAACAGTTCGCCAAGGATGTCACCGCAGGAAAGACCGCCAAGGACGAGAAAGTCGGACCGCGCAAAAGGATCATCGTTCGCGGGGGCGAAGGCGCGGCTCGGAAGGCGTTGCGCGGTCTCTCGGCGATGTTCAGCTTTGCCATGCGGTACGAGCTCATCGACCGAAACCCGGTCGACAAAGCAGCTGTGCGCAAAACCGACAACCAAAACGAGCGCTACCTGAGTGTCGAAGAAGTCCAACGTCTCGGCGAAGCATTCAATCAACTCGAGGCCGAGGGGGCCAATCCGAAGGCGATCGCGATTTCACGGCTGTGGGCATTGACCGGTTGCCGCCGCAACGAGATTGCGGAGCTCACTTGGAGCGAGGTCGATCTCGAGCGCGGGTTCCTCATCCTGCGAAGCACCAAAACAGGGCGGTCGGTGCGCCCTTTGGGCATGGCCGCGGTTGAAATCCTCCGCTCAATCGCCAAGCAGGACGGGTCCGACTTCGTCTTTCCGTCGACGACGGGGGAGTCATTTTATCAGGGTACCAAGAAGATTTGGCCACGCGTGAAGACCCTCGCCGAGCTACCCGACGTGACGCCGCACACCCTCCGCCAAACGATGGGATCGACGTCGACATCCGCCGGTCAGGCATTGGCGCTGACCGGCGCCATCCTGGGCCCCAAGAACCCGCGCTCGACGCAGATCTATGCCCATGTTCAGACGGGTCCGGCGAAACGAGCAGCGGAGCGGTCGTCTGGTCGGATCGCGGCGGCGTTGGGACGCCCTGTGCGGAAGAAGTCAGCGCGACGCTGACTCGCCCACTTCAAGATTGACATTGCACTTTATAAGGTTCATGAACTATATAAGGTACGGATGTGGATCAGGTGCCACAGAAGATCGAGCTGGTCTTCTATAAGAGCAAAATGGGCAATGAACCGGTCCGAGATTGGTTGCTGGGTGCTCCGGATGAGCATCGTCGCCTGATCGGCCTCGATTTGCAGAGAGTGCAGTATTGCTGGCCAGTGGGCATGCCACTCGTCCGGCCAATGAGCAAAGGGTTGTTCGAGGTTCGCACGAACCTACCGGATGGCACCATCGCCACAGTGTTGTTCTGCTTCCATGGCGGTGAACTTTTCGCGCTGCATGGCTTCATCAAGAAGGCGCAGAAGACACCTCCGGCCGATTTGAAATTGGCGCGTGAGCGCATGAGGGAGGTCACGAATGGCTGACAACCAGCATCGAGGTTCATCGCTGGACGGTTTCCTGGAGGAACAAGGCGTCCTCGCCGAATTTCAGGCGAAGGCAATCAAGGAGGTGATCGCGTGGCAGCTCGCCGAAGCGATGAAGGAGCGCAAGCTTAGCAAGAGCCGCCTTGCGACGCTGATGCATACGAGTCGCACGCAGGTGAACCGCGTGCTCGACCCCAACGATGGAAATGTCACGATCGAAACCTTACAACGAGCAGCCGAGATCGTGGGCCGCAGGGTGCAACTTCAACTGGTGTGACCCAGACGGCAGGTCTTACGGCCCCTTACACGCAGGGTCGGACGTCGAACTGCACCTTCGGTTTGCAGCTCAAGCCTCTAGATCTCTAGCAGCGTAAGCGACCCGGCGGCCGAATTTACAGAATGGTGGCCCGCCTCCAACGACACGCATTTTTTCGAGCGTTCGTGGTGACAGGTTCAAGAACGATGCTGCCTCCTCGTTCGACAGAAATGGTGACGTTCTTGGTGGCAGATGAGGCAGATCGCGGTGATCAGGCACCTTTGCGCGCTTCCCTCTTCTGGAATGCACGATCGCTCTCCAGAAATCCCGAGAGCATTGCCGGAATCAGCTCGGCGATCGCTTCTTTCTGCCCATAGGTTTCGGCATAGAGCGCGGCGTAGTCGGCGAGCGCCTGGTGCAGCTCCGGCAGAACGGAGATCGTCAGCTTAATGGGGGTGCGATCGGGCAGCTTCCCGAGTTTCAGTTCGGCCATGACTTTCCTCCTATTCTTTCCAGTGAGTCAAAATGAGAGCGATGGACGACGAGCCGGACGGGCGCGCCGGGCCGGATCGTGATGGTCGGTTGGATTTGAAGATTGCGAGAGGTGATCTGATCACCTGCACGCGACACGTTCTGCTGGGTGGATTCCCGGATCGCTTGGACGAGATCGCTCTCCCCGCCGAAGGTCACGTTCGCGCCGACGCCCAGCAGGGTTGAGATCGCGACGCCTTGAGCAGCGTCCAGGTGTGGAAATCGACTTGAGACATGCGCCGACGCCTTTGGCCGCAAGCGGCTTGGACATGCGCGTCGGCCACCCGGCCGCGTCGATGGCGGGTCATCCTTTCCCAAGCGAGGTTCTCAAGCCTCGGCGCCGCCTTTGCGGCACGGTGGCAGACTAACAGCCTGATTCGGAGAAGCAATACCGGCGGAGATCGCTCGCATCTTGCACCGAATCGGCCGACTCGGAAGAGGTTGTCGCGCGCGGCCAAGCGACCGGGCCCTTGCCGCGAAGTCCCCTGTTCGGTCCGAACCGCGGTCGCCGGAGATTCTTTTGCCGAGCCCAGGCCCGGCTTTCCGCCATCGAAGCTCTCGCGCCGCGAGGGCGGTCGGACCGACAGCTTGACTCATTAAGTCGAAGGGCGGAACAAAAGAGGAGCAAATCAACTATGTGCCGAGTCTATCCATGTCATGCGCCATTCTCCATCCTCGAAGACCTCCGTGCGCGGATAGCGCGGATCGAAGGCGTCTGCGCCCGCCACGGCTCCTTGCCGTTCGGGCTGGACCCGATCGATCGCCATCTACCCGGCGGCGGCCTTGCCGCCGGGGCTCTCCACGAAATGGCCGGCAGCCCGGATCTTGCGGATGACGCCAGTGCGACGATTTTTCTCGCCGGCATTCTCGCGCGGATCGAGGGCCCGGTCTTTTGGTGCCTCCGCTGGCGCGACCTGTTCGCACCGGCACTGCATCTCGCCGGGCTCCATCCCGACCGCGTGATCCATGTCGAGGCTGCGCGCACCTGTTCGACAGCGAGCGCGCGCTGCTCAAGGACCTTCATCCTCAAGGTTGAGGTCGGCAGTCCGCTGCTCGAGTTGACACGGGTACTGCGCGGTTCTGGCGAAGCTGTACTTTTGCAGCATGCGACCACTTCGCCACAGCGTGAGAAATTGCGCATCGTATTCGATGCCGACGGAAAAGGTATCGGCTAGCGATGTGGACCGCCCCGGCCCGACAAGGGTGAACGTACCGCGGATCGTGCCTCGCCAGGTTCATTCATGTGCCTGGCCGGTTTCAGATCTGCGCTGGCCGCCGAAGCGCGTCGATGCCGTTGTCAATCATCGCTGAGCGAGGCCATCGCCTGCAGCGCTTCTCCGAAACTCTTGCCGACTTAGTTGCGGAAAAGCGGCTCCGGATCCTCGATGAGTCCATCGAGCGTGGCAAGTTTCCGGGCGGCTGCTAAGACGTCGTGACCGCGCTCGCCGAAATAGGAGGCAAGCACCCGACCTATGCCCGAAGGGCAGCCGGTGATCAGTGTGCGCACGAAGCCTCTAGCTTTTCCTTCGCCGTGCGCGTTTCTTTGCGCCAACGGTTTCGAACAGCTCCTCGATAAGCCAATCATGGCTCATCCTTGCGCAGCGACGCGCGGCCAGCACCGCCAGCTCGTCGTCGAAATCAATTACCGCCCGGGCAAGGCGCAGCCGTTCGCGGCGATAGCGCGCCAGCCTCTCGGGATGTCCACGATACATAGCCTCTTCGCGATGAACCGTCGACGACAGCTCGAGCAGAATCTCGAGGAAGAGGGACAGGGTCTCGCTGCCGCTGACCTTGCCCAGCAGATGATTGAAGGCGCGTTCGCTCTGCAGGAAGCTCTGGAACTCGAGCTCTTGCGCCGCGGCTTCCTCCTGCTCCAGAAACTCCATCAGCGCCTTGCGCGCGGCCTCGTCCTGCGACAGCGCCGCCAGCCGCGCAATCTCCACGCGGATCGGCCGGACGGCCTCCGCCAGCTCCTTGATGCCGACGCTCCTTGAGCGCAGATATTGAGAGACGATATGGGTCACCACATCCGGGTCGGGGCGGCGGACGAAGAATCCGCCGCCCACGCCCCTGCGTGCGACCAGCAACTGCTCCTGGATGATGAGGCCGGCCGCCTGGCGTAGAGTCGGCCGGCTCACATTATAGCGCAGGATCAGGTCTTCCTCGGAGCCGAGGAAGGCTCCGTCGGCCAGCTGGAAGACGTCCTCCCTGATCCGTTCCGCAACCTGAGTGACGGCAGAACCGGCAAGCAGCTGCATCCGCTTGCTGTCGCCCTGCTTCTGCGTCCAATCCATCATGCCCACCCGCCGACCGTTTCAGTGCTCCAAGAGAGCACCGAATACATTTACAGGAAAAGTGCAAGCCCAAGGATGGCGAGAGCACGGACCCGGAGCCGGGCGTGTCCGTCATCCTCTCTCTCCTTCCGGCGGTCGCCCTCGGCCCATGTTCCGTCTTCGCGCGGCCTCCATCAGCCTGCGCGGATGATGGAGGCCGCGCGCCATGCCAGGGCGGCGAACCCATCAGTTCGTGCGAGCCGTAGGACAGGATGCCGGTCTTCGTCAGATATGCTCGCCGATATCCTGCGTACCGATGGTCATCGCTTCCGCCCCCTCACGCCAGCTTCCGACGACATCCGTGCGCTGCGCGCATCCTTGCTCGCGCCTGGATCCGTATCCTCTGGCGCGCATGGCAAAACCACACCGCCTACGACACCCAGCTCCACCACGCCGCGCTCAAAATCGCTGCATGACTCAATCAAGCTGGACACAGGGTGTCTCATGCGGTCTGCGGCTCTTCCACCGGACCGGCGAGCTGCTTGACGAGCTGCGCCTTGACGATCTTGCCCATGGCGTTGCGCGGCATGGCGGGCAGCACGATCCAGTCGACGGGGGCCTTGTAGGCGGCAAGGTTGGTAGCGCACAGGCCCTGCAGCCGCTCGATCAGCGCCTGCCGCTCGCTTTCCGATCCGCTTTCGGTCTCGATGAAGGCCGCCACGGTCTGGCCGAGCCGCGCATGCGGCTTGCCCACGACGGCGCAGTCGCGCACCTGCGGGTCGAGCCGTAGCACACGCTCGACCTCCGCCGGATAGACGTTCGCGCCGCCGCGCAGGATGAGGTCCGATCCGCGGTCGCGAATGTGGAATTCGCCGCTCTCGTCTTGCACGCCGATGTCGCCGGTGTGGACCCAGCCGTCGTACAGCAGCTTGGCGGTCGGCTCGGGCCGTTTCCAGTAGCCTAGCGTCGGCTTGTAGACGCCGGCCCAGGGGCCCGTGTCGGTCGCCCGGATCGCGATCTCCCCTACCTCGCCGCGCGGCGCTTCGCGGCCCTCCTTGTCGAGGATGGCGAGGTGAAGGTGGGGCAGCGGCCGGCCGATGACGCCCGTGCCTTCCGGGCTGTTCTCATGCGTCTTGGCGACACCGTTTGGCCCTTCGGTAAGGCCATAGCCCACCGTCATGCGCCGGCCGAAGCGCTCCTTGTAGAGCTGGGGCAGCGACTGGGGCACCGTCGATCCGCCGACGACCAGCCAGCGCAGCGAGCGCAGCTGCTCCTGATCGATATCCGGCCGGGTCAGCAGATCCTGGACCAGCGTCGGCACGATCGAGATGTTCGCGATCTTCTCCTGACCGATCCATTCCGCCACGCCCTGCGCGTCGATGCGGTCCAGATTCACATGGACGGCGCCGGTCGAAAGCGCGGCGAGTGGTCCCAGGATCATGACGTTGAGGATGGTGAGGGGGAGAGCGGTACCCCGCACCGTCTCCGGCACGCCGTCGCCGCTATACTCGACCGAGATGGTGGCGGTGACCATCATATTGTGCTGGCTGTGGACCACGCCCTTGGGAAAGCCGGTGGTACCGCTGGTGTAGGCGATTGCGGCGGGCGCCCAGGGGTTGATGGCGACCCCCGGCCGCGCCGCGCCGCGGTGGTCGCTCACTGCTCGCGCGAGTTCGCTGCCCGGATCGCCCGGGTCGAGCGTCATCACATATCGCAGCCCCTCGCCGATCCATGTCCGCGCAGTCTCGGCCGTGTCGGCATCGCACAGAAACAGCGAGGCGCCGGAATCGTCCAGCAGATATTTCTTCTCGGGCAGCGCCAGCGCCCGGTTGATGCCGACCCAGACCGCGCCCAGGCGCTGACTGGCGAGAAAGGCGATCACCAGCTCATTGTGGTTGGCGGCAGATCCCGCAATCCTGTCGCCCTCACCGATGCCGAGCGCCGCGAAGGCGGCCGCCGCCGCATTCGCGGCCTGGTCGAGCTCAGCGTAGCTGAGCCGGCCGAACCGCCCGATCAGCGCGGGCGCATCGGGCGCGCGCTCCAGCGCCACGTCGAGCACGCTCGCCACGTCGCGCGCCCCGCGCGGATTGGGAAGCAGCGGATGCGGAGCGGGAAGCAGGCCGAACTCACGGATCCGCGCGTCGCTCCAATATCCGCTTGCCTGCATCCAATCCTCATCCCTTTGTTTCGTCCGCTGCGGTCCGCCGCTGCGGGTACGAGTCTTGACGGTCGATCTCTGTTTCCGGACAGGAGACTACAATTGGTATACCGCAATTACAACCGCGTTCGCGGAGCGAGGTGCCGCCGTTCACATTTGCGACTGCGATCTCGCGGGCGCCGGCCTGGAATGGCCGGCGCCCTTCTTGGCGCTGCAGGATGGCGCGCTTGCCCGAAAGCCGCAGATCCATCCCCATCTCCTCCTGCCAGTTGTTCGCTTGTGGCATGCTCAATTCCGCGAGGCGAGGTCCCTTCTAGCGGGCGCTTGGCGCGATTCAATTGGTTCAGCTATTGATATATAGGAAATAGCGGCTAAGATCGCTGCCACGACTGAGATCAAAAGGATGAGTGGCATGAAGATGGAGGACATGATTCTGGTGAGCGTCGACGATCATTTCGTCGAGCCGCCGACGATCTTCGACAACCACACGCCAGCGAAGTTCAAGGGCCGGTTTCCGTCGATGATCAAGACGGAGGAGGGTGCCGACGCCTGGCGGATCGAGGACCGGATCATCCGCAGCTTCGGGCTCAACGCCGTCGTCGGGCGCCGGCCCGAGGAGCTCGGCATGGAGCCGACCGCGCTCGATCAGCTGCGCCCTGGCTGCTACGACGTTCACGCGCGCGTCGATGACATGGACGTCAATGGCATCCTCGGCTCGCTCAACTTCCCGTCCTTCGTCGGCATGGCGGCTCAGAACCTCGAGCCGATGGCGGACAAGGAGCTCGCCACCGCGATCGTGCGCGCCTGGAACGACTGGCACATAGACGAATGGTGCGGGGCCTACCCCGAGCGCTTCATCCCCTGCGGCATCGTGCCGACCTGGAACCCGGCCGAGGCCGCCGCGGAGATCCGGCGCAACGCGGCCAAGGGCTGCCACGCCGTCAGCTTCCCGCCCAACCCGACGCTGACCGGACTGCCCAGCCTCCACTCCGACTATTGGCACCCGGTCTGGCAGGCGTGCGCCGAGAACAATGTCGTCATCTGCCTGCACATCTCGGATGCCTCGGCCGCGGCGCCGTCCGAGGACACGCCGATCGATGCCTACATCACCAACATGCAGGTCAGCCTTTACGTGACGGCGTCGGACCTCACCTATTCGCACATCCTGCGGCAGTTCCCCGACATCCGCTTCGCGCTCTCCGAAGGGTCGATCGGCTGGGTCCCGCACTGCCTGGAGCGCATGGACATGGTGCGCCAGCAGCACGGCGCCTGGACGCGGCAGGACTTCGGCGGCAAGCTGCCGAGCGAGGTGTTCAAGGAGCATATCTACACCTGTTTCATCTCGGACCGCACCGGCATCAAGCTGCGCCACGACATCGGCATCGAGAACATCACCTACGAATGCGACTATCCGCACGCCGACTGCCTGTGGCCGAACTCGCCCGAGCAGCTGTGGAAGGAGATCGGCGACCTACCCGAGGACGAGATCAACCTGATCACGCACCTCAACGCGATGCGGCAGTACAGCTGGAACCCGTTCGACAAGATCAAGCGCGAGGAGGCGACGGTGGGCGCGCTGCGCGCGCGCGCGCGGGCCAAGGGCGTCGACACCTCCTACATGGCGGGCAAGGGCGGCGAGCCGCCGAGCGTCGATCTGGGGCCCGTGCGCATGAAGGACGTGCGCGCACAGCTCTCCTTCTCGCGCAAGAAGGAACCCGCCTGACAGGCGGCCGGGCTGTCTGTGAGGACCAGAGCCAACCGACGAGTGGGGCGGCAGTGTCGAGAAGCGGACACGGTTTCCGCTTGCGATCCTCGCCGCCGCCGGCAAGCTGGTCGGCGAGGACTTTCCGATCGGCATTCGGCACGCCAGCGATCGAGGCTATGATCCGCGCCCCGCTGACCGGGCTCCTCGGCGGGCCGGCGGGCGCATAGGAAGCGTCGCGGCCGGATGCGGCGCAGGGTCCGGCGCTGGGTCGTCAAGGCGTTTCGGCATCCCTGAAGGTATGGACCGGATCATGCTGCCCACTTCTGGCGGCGTCCACCGCGTCACCATCTCGGCGCAGCGCTTGGCGAAAATGGCGGCGACCTCCTCATCCCCCGCCAGGATCGCGCGGATCATCTCGCTCCGCGCCGACCAATATTCGCGGATGCGCGAAGGGCGGTTGCGGTAGACGTCCTGCTCGGGCGGCAGCTCCGCGCAGAAATCGTAGAGCGTGTCGAGGAACAGGGCGAGCACCTTGTTCCCGGCCATCAGCGATAGAATCCGGCTGAAGGCCCGCTCGGAGCGCAGGAATGCCCTGTAGAGATTTTCGTCGGCGGGCATGTCGGCTTCGGCAAATTCCCGAAGCGCGGCATGCAGCTCCGGGTCGCGGTTGCGGCTCGCCAGGATCGCGAGCTCCCCCTTTATTGGGCCCACCGCCTCCAGTATCTCACCTATCGTCGTCGAGTGTGCCATCAGATAGACTGCGGCCGAATGGACGACGCCGCTGGTGTTGGGGCGGCGGGAGAAATAGCCACCGCCAACGCCTCGCTTGACGACCAGCAACTGCTCTTGCGCCAGCAGCGAGGCGACTTGGCGGAGGGTGGGGCGGCTGACCCGGTATCGCGCAAGCAGATCGTCTTCAGAGCCCAGCATCTGCCCTGGGGCCGAGGCGAGGATATCTCCGCGGATTTGTTGGGCGACACGCCTGACGGCGGACGACATCGATACCATGGGTGCTCCTTGACAGACTCCTAACTTTATTTTCGCTTTCTCGTCCGTCAAGCAATCACTGTCAGCCGGCGTCAGTCTTCCCCAAGCACTTTCCAGCTTGGCTGGCGTTTTTCAAGGAAGGCGGCCGGTCCTTCGACGAGCGCAGGCCACCGGTGGCGCTCAGTCGGTCGGTGAACCGGAATGTGCCCTGCCAAAGATGCCGAAGCTCTTGCTTCCCATGTCGGCGGTCCCGAACGAGTTGGCGTTTACCGCTTGAATGACTCTGGCCGAGGGTCTGATCGAACTGCTCGAAAGTGATGAGTTGACATCCAGTCTAATGAAATATAGCTATTACGGAATAAGCAGCCGAAGAACGGCGCGCGGAGTCACGAGAGATATGCTTCATGAAGAGGCAAGGCGCCTGATCGAAATAGCCGCCGCGTCCGGCGCACCCCGGCTCGCGGACGTTCCCCTTCAGACCGCTCGCGAGATGGCAGCCGCCAGCGTCGGCGCCATGGACCTTCCCCCCGCGGAGGTAGCGCGGGCGGACGACATTCTCGTGCCGGCCGACCAAGGGGGCATTCGCGCCCGGCTCTACGTTCCCACCTATCACCGGACCGACGCCGTTTTCCTGTTCTTCCACGGCGGCGGCTGGGTCGTCGGCAATATCGAGAGCCATGACCCGCTGGCCCGTACGATCGCCAACGCGCTCGGCATGCGACTGTTGTCGGTAGACTACCGCCTCGCGCCGGAGCATCGTTTCCCCGCCGCCTTCGACGACGCGATGGCGGTCGCGGTCTGGGCATCGTCGTCGCCGGCTCCACTCGGCGCGCCCGTTTCCGCACTGGTCCTCGGCGGGGACAGCGCCGGCGGCAATCTCGCTGCCGCACTCAGCGCCCACTGGTCCGGCTCGGTGAAGCTGCTGGCCCAGCTGCTGCTCTATCCGGTGACCGATGCGTCCGCCCGCTCCGAAAGCTACGAGCTGTTCGGCGAGGGGCACCTGCTCGAGGCGCGCGACATGGCGTTCTTCATCGACCATTATACAGGCGCGGGCGCCGATCGTGCCGACCCGCGCCTGTCGCCGCTGTACGGGCCCGTCGACGGTGCGCCGCCGACCGTGATCGCCACCGCAGGTGCCGACGTGCTGCGCGACGAGGGGCGTGCCTATGCCGCACGCCTCGTGCAGGCTGGTGTCGAGGTCCATTATCTCGAGGCGACGGGATTCCTTCATGGCTGGGCAACCGCGCGGCAAATGTTGCCTTCAGTCACGCCGTTGCTCAACCGGGCGCTCGCCAGCGTTGTTGCCATTATCAACCGGCCATGAAGCCGGGATCACAGTTGGGGAGGTCAAAGTCATGACGGGCAGTAACGCGCAGATCGACGAGGCGATAGCGGAAGCGCATATCCCCTCGCTGCTGATGTCGCTCGTGCACCTGACCGGTGACTTCTCGCTGCTGACGCCGGAACGGCGCCCTCAGGTCGCCACCACCATCTCCGAAGAGCGTCGCTTGCCCCCCGAGGAAGAAGCGGAAATCCGCCGTCTGGCCGGCGAGAAGCTGCGCGCCTGGCTGGACGCCGGCAAACCGGAACTGCCCGAGTTCGGCATGGAGAAGCTGGAGCGGATGATCCGCTACCTGATCGGCGACGGCGTGGATGACAGCTACATCCCGTTCCTGGAGGAGGAGATCGGCGTCGGCGACTTTCGCAAGCCGGATTGGAGCGCCCCCAAGCTCAAGGCCGCGGCGGCACGCATGCATGTTGTCATTGTCGGCGCCGGCATGTCGGGACTGCTCTCCGCGATCCGCCTGCAGCAGGCGGGGATCGCCTTCACAATATTGGAGAAGAATCCGGAGGTCGGCGGCACCTGGTACGAGAACACCTATCCTGGATGCCGAGTCGATTCCGACAACCAGCTCTATTCCTATTCGTTCGAGCCCAATCCGCTTTGGCCACAGCATTTCTCCACGCAGGACAAGCTGCTCGCCTATTTCCAGGGGCTCGTGGAGAAATACGAACTGCGCCGGCACATCCGCTTCAATTCCGTGGTCGAAGAAGCGCGCTACGATGAGGCCGTGCATCGCTGGACCGTGCGTTATCGCGACGACCGCGGATCCGAGCACAGCGTGTCGGGCGACGCGCTGTTCAGCGCGGTAGGGCAGCTCAACACGCCGCGCTACCCCGATATTCCGGGGCTCGAGAGCTTCGCCGGGCCTGCCTTCCATTCGGCGCGCTGGCGGCATGACGTGGACCTCGCCGGCAAGCGGGTCGGGGTGATCGGCACGGGCGCCAGCGCCTTCCAGTTCGTGCCGGAAATCCAGCCCAGGGTGTCGCGGCTCGATGTTTATCAGCGCAACCCGCCATGGCTGATGCCGACGCCCCACTATCATGACGATGTCTCGCCGGCGCAGCAGTGGGTGCTCGCCAATGTCCCCTTCTACGCCAACTGGTACCGCTTCTGGCTCTACTGGCGCACGGTCGAAGGCATGCACGAAGGCGTGAAGGGCGACTCGAATTACAAGGGCGGCCCCGAAGCGATCAGCGCAGCCAATGCCCAGATGCGCGGGGTGCTGGAACAATGGATTCGGATGCATGCCGAAGGGGCCCCCAAGCTCGAGGGCAAGGTCATCCCGAACTATCCGGTGGGCGGGAAGCGCGGCCTGCGCGACAACGGTGCCTGGATCAGGGCGCTGCGGCAGGACAATGTCTCCATCATCACCGACCGCATCAGGGAGGTGAGGCCGGAGGGCATCGTCACCGACGATGGCGTGCTGCACCCGACCGACGTGCTGATTTACGGCACGGGCTTTCGCGCCAGCGACTTCCTGTCGTCCTACCGTGTCTACGGCCGCGGCGGAATGGAGTTGCAGGACAAATGGCAGGGCAATGCCCGCGCCTATCTCGGCACCGTGGTGCCCGACTTCCCGAATATGTTCATCTTCTATGGCCCCAACACCAATCTGGTGGTGAACGGCAGCATCATCCTCTTCGCCGAATGCTCCGTCGGATATGCGATCGAGTGCCTGAAGCTCGCGACGCTGCGTGATGCCGCGGCGATCGAGGTGCGGCAGGACGTCTATGACGACTATAACCGCCGGGTGGACGAGGCCAATTCAACGATGGCCTGGGGTGTCCCGCAGGTGTCGAGCTGGTACAAGAACGATCAGGGGCGGGTCAGCCAGAACTGGCCGTTCCCGACGATCGCCTATTGGGAGGCGACCCGCGCGCCGCAGCCCGAGGACTTCATCTGCGCGGCACGGGCGACACCCGAGCAGGCGGCCTAGGTACCGATACGGCGGCGTTCGTCCTCATCCATGGTGGACTGCACGGCGGCTGGTGCTGGGAGCGCGTCGTGCCGCTGCTGCGCGCGGCGGGACATGATGTCGAAGCGATCGACCTTCCCGGCGTCGACCGGCGGATGCCAGCGGCCGAGGTGACGTTCGAGAGCTATGTGGCGGCGCTCATCGGCGATGGCTGGCTAGGTGAGGTCCTGTCGGTGGATCTCCTCTCCTCCATCCGGGCGTGGGGCGCGGAGATCCCGCCCAGCGGCGCTTATCTGCATGATGCGCGAAACGGTGCGACACTGCCCTCGATCATCGGCGGCCACTCGCTCGACATGGTGGCGGCCTGCGTAGGGCAGTTCGACATCGTCCACGGCATGACGCTCAACCGCTATCGGCGTGGGCGCGATACAGCCACCGGCGAAATCATCGAGAAGACGTCGCCCGATCAGCTTCTGGTGCACGCCAGGCTCGCTAACGGCGCGCCGGTCTCGGCGCACATTCAGGGTGCGTGCACAGCAAGGATGCCTTCGCCCTCACCGTCTGGGGCGAGCGGGGCACGCTTCGGCTGGAGAGCGCGTCCGTGCCCGAGATCATGCCACCGACGCTCTGCGGTACGCAGGAGTGCGGCGGCGAACTGGTGCCGATCGAGGTTCCGGAAGCGCGCCCATTTTCGCGCCGATCGGAAGAAAGCCTCGATTATCTGCGATCGTGCGCTTCACGACGGGTTCGCCGAACCGGCGAGCTTCAGGGGATCGCTGGCTCGGCATGGATAATTCGCAAGGGGCGCCAACTTCTGGAAATGCCCCGGGCGTCAGGGTGCCGCCTTCCAGCGCGCCTGATTTCTCCTCCGCCATTCCGCCTCCTATTCCTGTAGTTTTATTATGCATTTCATGCCAAATTCCGGCACAGTTTCCTTGACCCGCTGGCCCACCACCTATAGGGCTTCCTCAATAAGCCGCCGAAGGCAAAGGCTGGCGGAGATGCGGCAGGAGTCGAAGATGGGGACGGACGTCGCGACGCGAGGCGTGGCCACTAATCTTGGTATTGCACCCGAGACACTAAGGGCGATCTATACGCAGATTGCGCGCATCCATGAGGTCGACAAGGTCGTCAAGGCCGGCCTTTCCTCCGGCAAGTTCCGCTTCACCTATTGGCCGATGACGGGCCAGGAAGCCATTCCCGCGACCCTTTCGACTCTGGTCGACGCCGATGACTATATGGTCACCATCTATCGCGGCATCCATGACCTGGTCGCGA
>Ga0268265_10000728_pt1 | contig 32178 bp, 23 predicted proteins | sample KBSSwiS52_FD_190355 | JGI IMG/M metagenome (GOLD analysis project Ga0268265, IMG submission 190355) | Switchgrass rhizosphere microbial communities from Kellogg Biological Station, Michigan, USA - KBS Switchgrass S5-2 (SPAdes) (version 2) | ecosystem: Host-associated > Plants > Roots >...
AAGGAGCCGCTCGAGATCAACCTGGTGCCGCTGATCGACGTGATGATGGTGATCCTCATCTTCCTGATGATCACCACTACCTACAACAAGTACACCGAGCTGCAGATCAACCTGCCCTCGGCGCAGGCCGAGCGCCAGCCCGAGCGGCCGAACGAGATCACGGTGCTGGTCAACGCGCAGGGCCAGTACGTGGTGAACAAGAGCGCGGTACCGTTCCGCGCCGTCGAGCAGCTCGCCGACGAGCTGCGCAAGGCCGGCGCCGGCCTGAAGGAGCCGGTGGTGGTGATCACCGCCGACGCCGCGGCCACGCACCAGTCGGTGATCCGCGTGATGGAGGCTTCGCGCCTCGCCGGCCTGTCGCAGATCACCTTCACCACGCAGTCCGCAAAGTAAGTGAAGTTCTGGACCCGGCGCGGCGCCATCGCCTGGCTGCTGTGGCCGGTGGGCCTGCTCTTCCTGGTGGCCGTTTGCGTGCGCAGGCTTCTGTACATCCTGCGGATTCTCAAATCCTCTCATCCCGGGATTCCCGTCATCGTGGTCGGCAACCTCACGGTCGGCGGCAGCGGCAAGACCCCGCTCGTGATCTGGATCGCGGAGTTCCTGAAGAGCAAAGGCTGGTCGCCGGGCATCGTGTCGCGCGGCTACGGCGCACAGATCGCCGTACCCCGCGCGGCCACGGTCGCTTCGGATGCCGCCGAGGTCGGCGACGAGCCGATCCTGCTCTCGCGCCGCAGCGGCTGCCCGGTGTGGGTCGGCGCGGACCGCGTGCGGGTCGCCGCGCTGCTGCGTGCCGCGCACGAAGACGTGAACCTGCTCATCCTCGACGACGGCCTGCAGCACTACGCGATGCGGCGCGATCTCGAGATCGCGGTGGTCGATGCGCGCGGCTTCGGCAACGGGTTCCCGCTGCCGGCGGGGCCGCTGCGCGAGCCGCAGGCGAGATTGCGCGGCGTGGACGCCGTGGTGTCCCATGAATCGCCGATCAAGGGATTCGCCATGCGGCTGGACGGCGATACCGTCCACCGTATGATCGATGCGCGCGAGCGCCAGCCGCTGAAGGCGTTCGCCGGCCAGCGCGTGCATGCGGTCGCCGGCATCGGCGATCCGAACCGTTTCTTCCTGCATCTGGGCAAGGCGGGAATCAAGGTGCTGCCGCACCCCTTTCCCGATCATCATCCGTTCACGCCCCAGGACCTCGAGTTCGGCGATGGGCTGCCGGTCCTGCTCACCGAGAAGGACGCGGTAAAATTGCGCAGCGCTGCGCAGCCCCACTGGTGGGTGCTGCCGGTAAGCGCGCAGCTCGATCCGGCGTTCGGCCCCTGGCTTCTCGGCCGGCTAGCTCCTGGGAAAACTCGATGAGTGGCGTCGATCCAAAGCTGCTTGAAATCCTGGTTTGCCCCCTGTGCAAGGGCAAGCTGCTGGTGCGCAAGGACGAGCTCGTCTGCAAGGCCGACCGGCTGGGCTACCCGGTCAAAGACGGCATCCCGGTGATGCTCGAAGAGGACGCGAGAAAGCTTCCGCCGCAAGAAGAAGTGAGCTGAAGGCCGGTTTGAAGTTTCACGTCATCATTCCCGCGCGCTACGCGTCGACCCGCTTCCCGGGCAAGCCCCTGGCCGATCTCGCCGGCAAGCCGATGGTGGTGCACGTGTGCGAGCGCGCGGCGAAGAGCGGCGCCGCCGGCGTGCACGTCGCCACCGACGACAAGCGGATCTTCGACGTGGTCAAGGCGCACGGGCACCGCGCGATCCTGACGCGCGCCGACCATCCCTCGGGCACCGATCGCCTCGCGGAGGCTGCGCGAAAGCTCGCGCTCAAGGATTCCGAAATCGTGGTCAACGTGCAGGGCGACGAGCCCTTGATTTCCCCGCGCTTGATCGCTCAGGTAGGAAACTTGTTGAGCAAAAAACCCAAGGCGAGCGTGTCTACCGCGTGCCATGCCATCCACGACGAGGCTGCGCTCGGCAATCCGAACGTGGTCAAGGTGGTGATGGACGCGGAGGGTTACGCGCTCTACTTTTCGCGCTCGCGCATTCCGTACCCGCGCGAGGGCGACGCCGTCTGTTACCGCCACGCCGGCATCTACGGCTACCGGGTCGGCTTCCTCAAGAAGTACTCGCGTCTGAAGCCGGCACCGCTGGAGAAGGCGGAAGCGCTGGAACAGTTGCGCGTGCTCTGGCACGGTTTCCGCATTGCAGTAACGGTCAGCGAAACGGAGATTCCGCCCGGGGTCGACACGCCTCAGGACCTCGAGGCGGTGCGTAGAATACTTTCATGAGGCTGATTCTTCTCGGCCCGCCGGGCGCGGGCAAGGGCACGCAGGCGCAGTTCATCCGAGAGAAGTTCGGCATCCCGCAGATCTCCACCGGCGACATGCTGCGCGCCGCAGTGAAGGCGGGCACGCCGCTCGGCAAGGAAGCGAAGAAGGTGATGGATTCCGGCCAGCTGATCTCCGACGACATCATCATCGGCCTGGTGAAGGACCGGCTGCGCCAGGCCGACTGCCTGCCCGGCTATCTGTTCGACGGCTTTCCGCGCACCATCCCTCAGGCCGATGCGCTCAAGACCGCCGGCGTGGCCCTCGATCATGTGCTCGAGATCGACGTACCCGACGACGAGATCATCACGCGCATGAGCGGACGGCGGATGCATCCGGGCTCCGGGCGGGTCTACCACCTCAAGTTCAACCCGCCCAAGGTCGAGGGCAAGGACGACCTCACGGGCGAGCCGCTCATCGTGCGCGAGGACGACAAGCCCGAGACGGTAAAGAAGCGCCTCGAGGTCTATCGCAGGCAGACCCGCCCGCTGGTCGACTACTACAAGCGCGACGGCAAGGCGAAGTACCACTGCATCTCGGGAATCGGCAGCGTGGACGAGGTCACCCGGCGCGCGCTGGCCGCGCTCAGCTGACGGTTAGCTGTTAAAATCTGCCCCCTTTTCAGGGGGTAACACAATGACGGCTGGCCTCATTTTCGCGCTCGTCTGCGCGCTTCTCGCTATCGCTTACGGCGTGTTCCAGTCGGGCCGCATCCTGCGCCTGCCCGAAGGCAACGAGCGCATGCGCGAGATCTCGTTGGCGATCCGCGAAGGCGCGGTCGCCTACCTCTGGCGCCAGTACAAGACCATCGCCATCGTCGGCGTGATCCTGTTCCTGGTGATCGGCTTCGTGCCCAAGCTCGGCTGGGCCACGGCGTTCGGTTTCCTCATCGGTGCGGTGCTGTCGGGCGCCTGCGGCGTCATCGGCATGAACATCTCGGTGCGCGCGAACGTGCGCACCGCCGAAGCCGCCCGCGTCGGCCTGAACGAGGCGCTGCAGGTCGCGTTCAAGGGCGGCGCGATCACCGGCATGCTGGTGGTCGGCCTCGGCCTGCTCGGCGTCGCCGGCTATTACGCGCTGCTCTACGCCAATGCGCACGACAAGACCAACCTCGCGCATCTCATTCATCCGCTGATCGGCCTCGCCTTCGGCAGCTCGCTGATCTCGATCTTCGCGCGTCTCGGCGGCGGCATCTTTACCAAAGGCGCGGACGTCGGCGCGGACCTGGTCGGCAAGGTCGAAGCGGGCATTCCGGAAGACGACCCGCGCAACCCCGCGGTGATCGCCGACAACGTCGGCGACAACGTCGGCGACTGCGCCGGCATGGCCGCCGACCTGTTCGAGACCTACGCGGTGACCATCATCGCCACCATGCTGCTCGGCGCGCTGATGGTGCAGACCACCAGCCCGGCGGCGCTGATCTACCCGCTGACCATCGGCGGCTTCGCCATCATCGCCTCGATCGCCGGCACCTGGTTCGTGAAGGCCAAGCCGGGCGACGTCAACGTGATGCCGGCGCTCTACCGCGGCCTGTGGGTGGCGGGCGGGCTTGCCGTGATCGCGTTCTGGCCGATCACGCTCTACGTGATGGGCGACGTGCTGCGCACGGTGCCGTTCGACGTGGGCGGCGCGAAGAAGCTGATCACCGTGTGGCACCTGTGGGGCGCCGCGGTGGTGGGCCTGGTGCTGACCGGTTTCCTGGTGTGGATCACCGAGTACTACACCGGCACGCAATTCAAGCCGGTGCGCCACGTGGCCGACGCGAGCGTTACCGGCCATGCCACCAACATCATCGCGGGCCTCGGCGTGTCGATGAAGTCCACCGCCTGGCCGGTGCTCGCGGTCTGCGTCGCGATTTTCTGTTCGTACGCGCTCGCCGGCCTCTACGGCATCGCGATCGCCGCGACCTCGATGCTGTCGATGGCCGGCATCATCGTCGCGCTCGACGCCTACGGGCCGATCACCGATAACGCCGGCGGCATCGCCGAGATGGCGAAACTGCCGGATTCGGTGCGCGACATCACCGACCCGCTGGACGCGGTCGGCAACACCACCAAGGCGGTCACCAAGGGCTATGCCATCGGCTCGGCCGGCCTCGCCGCGCTGGTGCTGTTCGCCGATTACACGCACGCGCTGGAGGCGAGCGGCAAGAGCTTCAGCTTCGACCTCTCCAACCACATGGTGATCATCGGTCTGTTCATCGGCGGCATGGTCCCGTACCTGTTCGGCGCCATGGCGATGGAAGCGGTCGGGCGCGCGGCCGGCGCGGTGGTGCTGGAAGTGCGCCGCCAGTTCAAGGCGATTCCCGGCATCATGCAAGGCACCGCCAAGCCGGAGTACGGCGTCGCGGTCGACATGCTGACGAAAGCCGCGATCAAGGAAATGATGATCCCGTCGCTGCTGCCGGTGCTGGTGCCGATCCTGGTCGGCCTGATCCTCGGGCCGCAAGCGCTCGGCGGCGTGCTGATGGGCACGATCGTGACGGGTCTGTTCGTCGCCATCTCGATGTGCACCGGCGGCGGCGCCTGGGACAACGCCAAGAAGTACATCGAGGACGGCCATCACGGCGGCAAGGGCTCGGATGCGCACAAGGCGGCGGTCACCGGCGACACGGTGGGCGATCCGTACAAGGACACCGCCGGCCCGGCGGTGAACCCGCTCATCAAGATCATCAACATCGTGGCACTTCTCGTGGTGCCATTGATGGTGTGATGCTTTTTCAGAAATCGTTTGTTCGAAAGGCGGCTTCGGTCGCCTTTTTTGTTTTTGCGGGCGCCTGCCACGGCCAGACCGCAAAGCGCTTCATGGTCGCGGCGGCGAACCCGCTGGCCGCGGACGCCGGCGCTGCGGTGCTGATGCGCGGCGGCTCGGCGCTGGACGCGGCGATCGCGGTGCAGGCGGTGCTCGGGCTGGTGGAGCCCGAATCCTCGGGCATCGGCGGCGGCGCGTTCCTGCTCTACTGGTCCGAGAGCGAAAAAAAGCTGCGCACGTACGACGGCCGTGAAACGGCGCCCGCCGCGGCCACGCCCGATCGCTTCCTGAAAGATGGCAAGCCGATGGCGTTCATGGAGGCCGCCGTCGGCGGGCGCTCGGTGGGCGTGCCGGGGGTGCTGCGCATGCTCGAGCTTGCGCATCAACGCCACGGCCGGCTGCCATGGAACGAGCTGTTCGACGCCGCGATCCGCACTGCCGACGCAGGCTTCGCGCCGACGCCCAAGCTCAAGGCCGCGCTCGAAGCAGAAAGCCATCTGCGCGAGGACCCCGCGGCGCGGCGCACCTACTACTCGGGTGAGCGCATCGTGAATCGGGAATACGCGGATACGCTGCGGCTGATCGCACGCGCGGGGGCTGACGCCTTCTACACGGGCGACGTGGCCAAGGACATCGCCCTGGCCGTGCGCACGCACGCCAAGCCGGGCGACCTCACTGAAGAAGACCTGCGCGCGTATCGCCCAGTCGAGCGCGCACCGGTGTGTGGCCCGTATCGAAAACTGCGGCTGTGCTCAATGGGGCCGCCGAGCTCCGGCGGCATCGCGCTGCTGCAGATCCTCGGCCTGCTCGAGCGCACGAGGTTCGCGCGCGCGCCGCCGCAGTCGGCAGAAGCGCTGCATTACTTCGCGGAGGCCGGCAAGCTGGCGTACGCCGACCGCGCGCGCTATCTGGGGGATCCGGGTTTCGTGAAGGTGCCGGTCCAGCAGCTGCTCAACCCTGGCTATCTGCAAACCCGGGCGAAGCTGATCACCGAGCGCGCCATGCCGCTCGCGCCGCCGGGCGACACCGAGAGCGGCACCAGCCACTTCTCGATCGTCGACGCGCGCGGCGACATCGTTTCGATGACCACGACCATCGAGGCCGCATTCGGCAGCCGGATCATGGTGCGCGGCTTCCTGCTCAACAACCAGCTCACCGATTTCGATTTCGCGCCGGGCGGCGCCAATGCCGTCGCGGCCGGCAAGCGGCCCAGGAGCAGCATGGCTCCCACCATCGTCTTTCAGGGACAACAGCCCGTCCTCGCGATCGGCTCGCCGGGCGGCTCGATGATCATCAACTACGTCGCCAAGGCGCTGGTCGGCGTGCTCGACTGGCGCCTGGACGTGCAGGCCGCGATCGACCTTCCCAACTTCGGCTCGCGCAACGGGCCAACTTTGCTCGAGCTCGGCAGCCGGTATGGCGCGCTCGCACCCGAGCTGCAGCGCCGCGGTCATCAAGTCGAAACGCTGGTCCTGACAAGCGGCTTACACGGCATCGAGCGCGTGCCTGGCGGCTGGCGCGGCGGCGCCGACCCGCGGCGGGATGGCAGCGTCCGAGGAGAGTAGCGGGTAGTTTTTACAGCAGCCGCAGCCATCCCTGGCTGCGGAATATGGATATGTCTGCCGGCCGTGCTTGCTCCTCCATTCATGGGATGCAGCGTCGCAATTTTCCCCTTTAGAATTCTGCTGCTGTCGCCTTGGGAGGGGGGATTCAATGAGAAAAGAGCGAGCCGTGCGCAGCTCCGCGCTGCGGGCCAAATACATCGCTGTTGCCGTTACCGCTGCGTTCGCGCCATGGTCGGTCTATGGCCAGACGCCGGCGCCGGACCAGATGCCCAGCATCACGCTCAAGCAGGGCATCGCGGTCGTCAATCCCGCGACCGGCACCTATCAGCTGATCGACCAGGCGTCGCTGCGCGCGATCTACGAAGGGTCGATGACGATGGGCAGCAACGCCCATCTGCATCTCTTCCACAGCATCTACGGCGGCTCGGGCATCGGCCTGTTCAAGGACGTGAGCGGCAGCCTGAGCCAGATCTTCGGCCGCATCACGTCCAACGGCCAGGTATTCATCAGCAATCCGAACGGGGTGCTGTTCGGCTCGACGGCGCGCATCGATGTTGGCGCACTGTTCGCCACCACCCTGTCCGCCAATGAAGAGCAATTCATGGCCGGCGGGGCGCGCATCCAGTGGACCAACAACGGCGCCACTGGCACGGTCACCAACCAGGGCGAAATCATTACCGCGAATGGCTATACCGCCCTCGTCGGACCACAGGTGCGCAACGACGGGATCATCCGCGCGCGTACCGGCCAGGTCGCGCTGGCCGCCGGCGATCGCGTCAGCCTGGACCTGATCGGCGACGGGCTGATCCGCATCAGCGTCGACCAGGCGGCGATGAACGCGTCGGTCGTCAATACCGGCACGATCGAGGCCGAAGGCGGCACGGTGCTGCTCACGGCGCGCAGCGCCAATGCCTTGCTCGACACCGTGATCAACGCCGGCGGCACGATCCGCGCCACTTCGCTCATCGAGCGCAACGGCGAGATCGTTCTCGATGGCGGCAATGCCGGCACGGTCATGGTGGCGGGCAACCATAACGCCGGTAGCTCATCCGTCAGCGGGGCGAACGTCACGATGACCGGAACCATCGTGACCGACCTCGGCAGCGGCACGCAGACCGTGACGACGCCGGGCACGCTCACCATCCAGGGCAGCGGTGTTTCGGCGACGAACGCCGGCCTGATCCACCAAGGCTCGGGGGAGCAGAGCGTTGTCGCGGGCAATGTGATCATGACGGGCGGCACCGGTATCGGTACCAATGCCGTGATCACTTCCAGCGATGCAAGCGCGGAGCAGAAGCTCGCTGTCTCCGGAAACCTGCAAGTGACGGGTGGGGCGGCGGGCGACGGCAACCAGGCGATCATCCGCAGCGCGGGCAACCAGACCATCGATGCGGCCGGCGCGATTGTCGTCGAGGGCGGCGCCAACAGCGGCTTGGCGGGCGGTAACACCGCGTTCATCGTCGGCGCGGCATCGAACCAGCTCGGCAAGAAGCAGACGATCAATGCGGGCAGTATCACCATGAAGTCCGGCGCGGCCGGAAATCAGAACGGGGCCGTGATCCTCGGGCCGAAGCAGGAGATCACCACGACCGGCGACGTGCTGCTAGCGGGCGGCGGCACCGCCGGCGTACTGGGTGGCGTGCGCATGGGCGGCCTGAGCACCGGCGCGGGCGGCGCCGCCAACACTGCGACCGACCTCACGCTCGCGGTCGGCAACGACCTGCTGATGAGGGGCGGGGTGACGCCAAGCAATTCGGCGAACATCGGCTCCACCACCGGCCAGCCGCAGACGGTCACCATTACGGCGGCCCGTGACGTGGTGGTGAACGATGCGCCCACCTCAGTTTCGCGCATCGGCACCGTCCAGAGCACGCTTCCGACCAACGGCACCCCCGGCGACATTTCCGTGACCGCGGGTCGCGACATCCGCGTGAACGGCGGCGGCGAGATCGTCACCACCGGCAAGGTCACGCTCAGCGCGCTGAATGGCGCTGTCAAGGTGGAAGCCACTTCCCCCGCTGCGGGCGGCGCGCGTGTGCAGTCCGCCACAGGGCAGGACATCAAGGCGAAGTCGTTAACCGTTACCGCCCAGAACCGATCGGCGCAAATCATCAACAACGGCGGCGAGCAGTCCATCCAGGCCGGCACGGTCGACCTCCAGACACTGGGTGCCGTCGGCGGCCTCGCCGAGATCCGTAACAACAGCGCCGCCGACCAGAAGCTGACGGTCTCGGGCGACCACCTGACCGTAAACGCCCTGGGCGGCGGCACCGCGCAGATCTTCGGCAACGGCAACCAGACAATCGACATGACCCGCGTGGGCGCCAAGACCATCACGGTGGGCGATCACGCGGCCCAGGGTCGTTCGAGCATCGCTTCCAACGGTGATCAAACCATCACCGGAAAAGCGGACCTCGTCGTTACCGGCGGGTCCGGCCCGGTCGCCGATGCCTCGAACGCGACGATTTCGGTCAGCAATCCGAATCGCCTGCAGAGGATCGACGCCGGCAAGATCACGTTGGCCAATTCCATCCTCGGCGGCAACAACAGCGTGGCTGGCTTGCAGGCGGCAAATCAGCTCATCAGCACGACCGGTAATGTCTCGCTCACGGCCAACGCCTCGGGCGGAGTCCTGCCCGGCGTGCGAATTGGCGGGCTGGGCGGCGCGGCGCCGACGGCGACCAACCTGACCCTCGATGTCGGCGGGGACCTGATCCTCACTGGCGGCAGCGTTCCTGGGAACGGCGTCGGCATTGGTTCCACAGGAGCGGTGGGTGCGCCACCGCTCGCGAACAACATCACGATCACCGCTGCCGGAAGCGTCATTCTGAGTGCCGGGACCGCGGCCAGCACCGGGGCGCGCATCGGAGCCCCCAACAGCGCTGCGGTCGTCGATCCGGGAACCATCACCGTCGCGGCCGGCAACGAACTGCGGATCGGCAGCGGGACCGGCATCCGCGCGAACGGACCGATCACGCTCACGTCGAACGGCTTGACGAACAACGGCACGATCAGCAACGGCGGGGGCTCGAGCAACGTCGTGCTGAACGCGAACACGTTTGCCCTCGCCAGCGGCAGCATCGAAGGCGGAACGGCGGCAGTCGTGGTGCGTCCGAAAACCGGCACCAACTCCTTCGGCATCGAAGCCGCCGGCGCGACTACGCTGACCAACGCCGACATCGCCAGCATCCACACCAGCGATTTCGTGGTGTTCGGCAGCGGCATCGGCAACACCTTCACCGGCAACATGACCATCGGCCAGAACGCCCAGGTCGATGGCGGCGGCAAGCACCTGGCGTTCTTCCGCAGCGCCAACCCGGGTGGCACGACGACCATCGGTGCCAACGGCGCGAGCACGACCGGCAACATGATCGTCAGCGCGGGCGGCGGCGCCATCGTCAGCAACGGCGGAACGCTCACCGCGAACGAGTTGCAGCTGCGCGCCAGCCAGGGGATCGGCTCGGCCGCGAGCAGGGTGCGTACCGAAGCGAATGCCCTTGCCATCAACAACACGGGCGGGGCCGGCGCCTTCGTGAGCGAAGCGAGCGGGGTGGCGTTGAGGAACGTCAACCTGACGGTCGGCGGCAACATCAACAGCGTCTCGAACTTCGTCGGCGGCGCCGGCGCGTACGACGTCTCCGCGCTGGGACCGATCACCGTGAGCGGCCCCCTGGTGACGACGAACGGGGCGATCACGCTGACCGCGAGCAGCCTGACCAACGGCAGCCTGATCACCAACGGCGGGGGCAGCAGCACCTCGACCATCATCCTCAACGCCGATGCGTTCAACCTTGCCGGTGGCACCGTCGAGGCGGGCGCAGGGGCGGTGGCGGTGCGGCCAACGACCGGTACCAACTCCTTCGGCATCGAGTCGGCGGCAACGACCACGCTGACCAATGCCGATATAGCGAGCATTCACACCAGCGATTTCGTCATCTTCGGCAGCAGCACCGGCAACGTCTTCACCGGCAACATGACGATCGGCGAGAACGCCCGTGTGGAGGGCAACGGCAAGAACCTGGCGTTCTCCCGCAGCCTCACGCCGGGCGCCGAAATGATCACCATCGGCAGCCAGGGCGTGGCGACGACCGGCGACGTCATCATCGGCGCAGGTGGCGGCGGCATCCGGAGTAACGGCGGCACTGTCACAGGCGATGAAGTGGTGTTGCGCGCGACGAACGGCATCGGCACGCCGACCGCGCGTGTGAAGACCGCGGCCAACGCGCTCGCCCTCAACAACGCCGGTGGCGGTGGCGTATTCGTGTCGGAGCTCGACAACGTCACGTTGCGCACCATCTCGCTCAACGCCGGCGGCCCCCTCACGGTCAGCAACACCAACAACGGATCGTTCAGCCTGATCAGCGGCGGCGACGTGAACGTGGCTGGCACGGTGACGAGCGGCGGTTCGATGATCCTCACCGCGGCTGGCGCGCTCAATCTCGACGGCACCGCCGTGGATGCAGTGCTCTCTTCCAACGGCGGGCAGACGGTTACCGCGCAATCGATGAACTTCACGGCGGCGAACGGCCGGCGTGCAGTGATTCAGAACTTCAACGGCACACAAACCGCGACCGCGACCACCGGAGATATGAACCTGCTGAGCGCCGGCAACGCCGGCGTGGCGCAAATCCTGAACAGCTTCAACGTGGTTCCGGGCGATCAGACGATCGACGTGGCGGGCCAGCTCCACATTACCGGCGGCGCCGTGGGCACATCCGGCAACGCGGGCATCTTCAAGAGCAATGCGCCGGGCGCACCGGGCGGATTGCAGACGGTCCGGGCCGCGGGCATCACGCTGGAGGGCGCATCGAGCGGCACCAACGCGGGCGCGGGTATCCGGTCCCATGGCGATCAGCGTATCGAGGTTACCGGCGACATCCATCTGCGCGGCGGTAATGGCGGCGTCAACAACGGCGTGTTCATTCAGGCGAACCCGTTGGCGACGCTGCCGCCGAATCCGCCGGCAGCTCCCGTCCAGCAGACCATCCGCGCCCGCAACATCGACATGCGCAATGGCGTGGGTGGCGTGGATACCTCCGCGACCATTACGGGGCCGAAGCAGGACATCGTCGCTACCGGGAACGTGACGCTGACTTCCGAGGCCGCGCTGCTCGGCACCGTACCGGGCGGGCCGGGTGTGCGCATCGGCGCGCCGGGCGGGACGAGCTTCGCCACCGACCTGACGCTCCGCGCGGGCGGGAATATCGTGCTCAACGGCGGTACGGTGGCAGAGAACGGCGCGGCCATCGGCTCGAGTGGCACCGGAGTTGCGCAGCCGAACAAGCTCGTGATCGACGCCGGCGGCAGCGTGATCCTGAACGCCGGCAACGCGTCCAACACCGGCGTGCGCATCGGCAGCGGCTCGAGCGGCACCGCCGGTGGCGACATTTCGATCAAGGCGGGCGGCAACATCGAGCTGAACGGCAACCAGCGCCCCGCCGCCGTGCGCACGCTGAACGACGTGACGCTGGAGGCCGCATCCATAAAGGAGACGGGCAACGGGTTCGTCCAGGCCAAGGGCTTGACGACCAAGAGCACCGCTGGCGACACCACCCTCACCGGGCCGAACACGGTGTCGATCTACAACGGCACGAGCAGCGCGAATCTCAGCCTGACGAACAGCGGCCCTCTTACCGTGACCGGTGTGGACGCAACCGGCAACGCGTCGCTGAGCAACGCGCTCGGCGATGTCACTCTCACGGGCCGGTGGCGTTCGGCGACCGCCGGCATTTCGAGCGGCGGCTCTCTCATCCAGAGCGGCGGCGGCTTCTTTCAGACGGGCAGCCTGACCACGTTCGTCGGCGGAGCGACCAACCTCGGCGGGGCGAACCAGATTGCCGTGTTCAGCAACACGCTGTCGTCCGACGTGACGTTGAATAACACCACGGGCCTGCAGCTCCTGGACGTCAGTGGCCCGAACAATGTGACCGTGACTGCTGCCGGGACCATCATGATCGGCGGCCACGTATCGGCCAACCGCGTAGAGCTGACCGCCAGCGGCGGAGGCATCGAGGAAACCGCAGGGGGATCGATCACCACCGGGATCGGCGGAACGCTCACGACCTTCTCCACCGGCAATACGACGCTGAACGGCGCCAACCAGATGACCGCCTTCACGGCGACCAGTGGCGCAGACGTGAGCCTCAATAACGACGGGTTCTCGTTCAGCGTGCTCGGCATGAACGCGGCCGGGAACGTGACGATCAACAACCAGGGCACCGCCACGGTCGCGGGTCCCTGGACGGCGGGCGGCACGAGCACCATCAACGCAGGCGACATCCAGCTGACCGCGGCGCTGACTTCGCCCCACGTGGTGCTGAACGCCGGGGGCTTTATCACGGAAAGCGGCGCCGGCGCGGTGTTCGCGAATACGTTGTCGACGACGTCCGTGGGCTTGACCAGCCTGACCGGACCCAACGTGGTGGCGAGCTACGACGGCCAAAGCGGCAGTTCGCTGACCTTCAACAACAACGGCGCACTCGCGATCGCCGGCCTCGACGCGACCGGCAACGCTTCGGTCACCAGCTTCGGCGACCTGACCGTGACCGGGGCGTGGCGCTCGGTGTCCGCCGACCTCAGGGCGAACGGCTTCGGCTCGGCCATCCGCGAAACCGGGGACGGCGCGATCCAGACCGGCAGCCTGACGACTTTCTCGGAGGGCGACACCAGCCTGACCGGCGCCAACCAGGTGTCGAGCTTCAACGCCGCGACCTCCTTCGGCGGCACCGGCGGTGTCACTGTCAGCAACACCGGCGCTCTGAACGTGACCGGCCTAGCGACCGGCGGCAATGCCACGCTCACCAACAACGGTGCGGTCAGCGTCACCGGCGCGTGGTCTTCGTCCGGCGCAACCAACATCGCTACGACCGGCGGCGACCTCACCGTCACCACCAACATCCTGCGTAGCACCGGCGCCATGGATCTCGACGTCGGCGGGCGCCTGGTGTTGAGCGCCAACGGGCCTCAATCGGTCTTCGTCACCGGTGGGGCGGGCCAGACCGTGCGCGCACAGGGCCTCGAGGTGACCTCGCAGAACGGCGGATTCGCCTCGCTCGAGGCACAGGGCGGCGACCAACGCATCACCGTAACCGGTGGAAGCGTCGACGTCCAGGTCCTGAGCGGCCCAGGCGTTGCGCAAATCAGCAGCGCGCCCGGCCGCACCCAGACCGTCCAGGTCATCGACGGCGATCACATCAACGTGAACGGCAGAGGCGGCTCCAGCTTTGCCGCCATCATCACGGGACCGACTTCTACGCAGGAAGTCTCGATTACCGGTAGCGGCGCCAATGCGATCCGGCTGGGCAGCACCGGTGGCGGCGGGTTCTCGGAGATCGTGGCCGGATCACAGAACGTGACCGCCGGCTCCGCAGGGCAGAACGGCTCCATCACGATCGTCGGCAGCAGCGTCAACGGTCGCTTCGCAGGAATGTCGACGCAGCCGACGAGTGGCGGGACGCAGAGCGTCTCCACCAGCGGCCTGCTGCGCGTGACCGGCGGCAACGCGCCTGGCCAGAACCTCAATGCGGGTCTGTTCCACGGCGGCGGCGGTGCGCAGACGGTGAATGCCGCGCGCATCGAGCTGATAGCCGGCTCGACGGGCATCGGCAACGGCGCAATGATCGTCTCCAACGGGGGCAATGTGCCGGGGAACACCGCCGGCGCGCAGACCGTCACCGTGACCGGCGACATCGTCATGGAGGGTGGCGCCGGCGGCAACGCCAACATCACCGGTGGGTCAACTCGCCTGCAGAAGATCGAGGCGCACAACATTTCGATGACCAACGCCGTTGCCGGCGGGACTGACAGCGGCGCCTTCATTCTCGGTGGCCTGCAGGACATCCACGCGACAGGCGACGTGACGATGACGGCGCGCGGCGCCGCCGGCAACTTGCCGGGCTTGCGCATCGGCGGCCTGTCCGGGACCGGCGCCACGTCGACGAACCTGAAGCTCAAGGTCGATCGCGATCTGATCCTGACCGGTGGCACCGGGAACAACGGCGTCGGCATCGGCACCACTGCGGCGCCACCGGCAGGCGCGGTACTGAGGAACGACATCACCATCGAGGCGCGCGACGTCATCCTGAACGGCGGTACGGGCGCTGCGGCCGCGGCTCGTATCGGCGCCTCGGGGGCCCCCGGCGTTCCCAACTTTGCCGGGGACATCCGCATCACCGCGCGCGACATCAAGCTCAACGTCGATGCGCCGGCCGGAGCGCAGGTGGCCGCCATTCGGACGCTGGGCGACGTGACGCTCGACGCCGCGTCGATCAGCGAGGGTGCGAACGGCAACATCATCGCAAATGCCTTGTCCCTCAAGACCACCGGTGATGCCACCCTCGGCGGAGCGAACCAGGTCAACTCGCTCAGCGCTTTCGTGCCCGGAACCCCGCCAGTCCCGGGCTTGCCGTCCTTCGTCCAGCCGGGCGTCGGCGGCAATTTGGTGTTCAACAACACGGCTCCCCTGAATGTGAACAGCACCGTCGCAAGCGGCGGCACGATGACGGTTACCGTCGCCGGGGCGCTGAACGTCACCGCGAGCGCACAGGATGCGGCGCTGTCTTCAGTCGGCGGTCAGACAATCAACGCCAGCGCGCTCGCAGTGACGTCCAGCAATGGACGCCGTGCCTCGGTGTCGAACCTCGGCGGCGCACAGGCGATCAATCTTTCGAACGGCGCCGGGCTCGACGTCCGGACGCTACAGCCGGGCGGCATTGCCGAGGTTCGCAATGAAGGCGGCGGCAGCCAGACCATCAATGTCGTCAATGGCGACCACATCAATGTGAACGGCATTGCCGGCACCGCCGCGATCAGCAACTTCGGCGGCACGCAGTCGCTTTCGATCACAGGCAGCGGCGCAAACGCGATCACCCTCGGTGCGCACGGGTCGCTCGGACCTTCGCAAGTGCTCGGCGGGGTGCAGAGCGTAACGGCCGGTACCGGGACTCAGTCCGGCTCGATCACCATCGTCGGTGGAAATGGCAATGCAACGTTCACCGGCGTCTCCAGCGGCCAGATCGCCGGCGGCACCCAAGCCGTGTCGACCAGCGGCACCCTGCGTATCGACGGGGGCGACGCGCCCAACCAGCCCGTCAACGGCTTTGCGACCGGCCTGTTCCATAACGGGAGCGGAGAACAAAAGGTAAGCGCCGCGAACCTCGCGATGCAGGGGGGATCGAGCGGTCTCAACAACGTCGCGATCATCATCTCTTCCGGAGGAGCCGGCACGATCGCTTCGGGCAAGCAGGTGGTCGACGTGGGCAGCGGCAACATCTCTCTTGCCGGCGGCTCGGGTGGCGGCGGCAATACCGCCATCATCGTGTCCTTCGCGGATCAGACCGTCGGCGCGGGGAGCGTGGCGTTGCAGGGCGGGGCGGGCGGCGCGGGGAACGGCGCCTTCATCAATTCGGTCGCCGGCGGCCAATTGTTCGACGTAGCCGGTGCGCTCAGGGTTGCGGGCGGCGCGGGTGGTAGCGCAAGCATCAACAATGGCACCGCTGCGCCGTTGAACGGCGCTGCATCCCAGGTGATCAATGCGGGCAGCGTGGTCCTGGAAGGAGGCGCGGCGGGCGTGAACAACGGCGCCTTCATCAACTCCAGCGCCGGCGCGCAGAGCATCAACGTGAGCGGCGACCTCGTCGTCGCCGGCGGCGCGGGCGGCAGCGCGGGCATCACCGGCCCGGCGACGCGCCTGCAGTCGATTCGCGCCAACAACATCTCGATGACGAACTCCGCGGGCGGCGGCATCAACAGCGTCGGCTTCATCCTCGGCGGGCATCAGGACATCCACGCCCTGGGCAACGTGACCATGACGGCGCGGGCCTCGGGCGGCGACCTGCCGGGCGTGCGCATCGGCGGGCTGTCGGGCGCTGCGGCGACCGCGACCGACCTGACGCTCACGGTAGGCGGCGACCTCATCCTCACCGGCGGCACCGTCGCCGGCAACGGTGTGGGTATCGGCTCGACCGCGGCGCCGGGACCCGCGTTCGCGAACAACATCACCATCACCACCGGTGGCGATGTGATTCTCAATTCCGGCGTGGCGGGCAGCGCGGTGCGTATCGGCAGCTCCGCCACTACCGGGCCCGCAGGGGGCGACATCCGCATTACCGCCGGCGGCGACCTGTGGCTCAACGGCGTGCAGGAAAACGCTGCGATCCGCACGCTCGGCACGATGACGCTGGATGCGGCGAGCATCGTCGAAGGCCCGAAGGGCTTCATCGAGGCAGGCACGCTCTTCACGCGCACGGCGGGCGATGCGCTGCTCACCGGTCCGAACCGCGTGGGCACGTTCACTGCGGAAAGCAACCACGGCAACGTGCATCTCACGAATAGCGCGCCAGTGCTGACGCTGGGCTCGATGGACCTGCCCGGCAACCTGACGGTGGTGCAGACCGGCGACCTGGCGGTCGGCAGCGCCAGCGCTACGCAATCGACCCTGGTTGCCGCGGCAGGTGACGTTTCGATGTCCGCCAGCGGCCAGATCCTGGTGCGCGGCAGCGATACCACCATCGGCGCCTCGAGCGCCGTGCTGGCGGGCGGCGATCTCGGCTTCAGCGCCGGCGACGTCACGCTGCGCGCCGGCGACGCCGCGCTCACGCCGGTCGTGGTGCGCGGGGCCAACGGCGTTCAGATGATCGTCGGCAACGAGCTCAACGTCACGGCCGGCGGCATGCTCTCGCCGTCGCTGCTCACCAGCGGGCGCAGCATCGACCTGACCATCGGCCAGGCATTGCGCATCGACGGCAACGGCCCGTTCTCCCTGGCGCGCGTGCAGACCGAGTCGGTCGACGGGGTGATCAGCATTTCGTTCCCGAACCTGACCCAGGGCGGCTACTTCGTCGACGGCCTGGAAGGCCACACGCACCACGGCCAGACCGGGTTCTTCACCGACTTCAAGCCGGCGAAGGTCGGCAAGACCCTGCTGCTGGACTACGGCAACTAGAGCCGGGCGACGATCGCCGCGACGCTCTCCTCGAGCGGCGCGGCGACGTCGATGGCGATGGCGCCGGCGGGCGGCTCGAGGGTGGCGAGCTGGCTCTCGAGCAGCGCCGGCGGCATGTAGCGGTGCTGCCGCGTCTTCATGCGCTCACGGATCAGTTCCGGCGCAGCGTGCAGAAAGACGACCTTGAAGTCCGTTACGCCTTCGCCGAGCCGGCGCCGATACGAATCCTTCAGCGCTGAACAAGCCAGCACTGCATTGGCTTCTTCCCGAAGCACCTGATTCAGGCGCTGCAGCCAGGGCCAGCGATCCGCGTCCTGCAGCGGGACGCCGGCCTTCATCTTCGCCACGTTCTCCGGCGGGTGATAGTCGTCGGCATCGATGAAGCGCGCGCCGAGCGCGTGGGCGAGCGCCTCGCCGATCGTGGTCTTGCCCACGCCGGCGACGCCCATCACCAGCACGATCATTCCGCCGGACGTTTCTGGATCGGGTGCCCGCCGAAGCCCTTGCGCATCATGGCGAGCAGGCGCCGCGCGTAATCCGAGCGTCCCTGGCTGGAGAAGCGGCTCATCAGCGCCGCGGTGATCGCCGGCGTCGGCACGCCGAGCTCGATCGCCTCGGCCACGGTCCAGCGGCCTTCGCCGGAATCGGCGACCACCGGCGCGATCTCGGCCAGGGTCTCGTTCTCCTTGAGGATCTCGGCGCACAGCTCGAGCAGCCAGGAGCGCACTACGCTGCCGTGGCGCCAGGTGTCGGCGAGGCGCCCGAGGTCGATGTCGAGCTCGGGGCGCGCGGCGAGCAGCGCGAAGCCTTCGGCGAGCGACTGCATCATCCCGTACTCGATGCCGTTGTGGATCATCTTGGCGTAGTGGCCGGCGCCGCTCGGCCCGCAATGCAGCCAGCCGCGCTCGGCCTCGGGCGCGAGCTTGCGCGCGAACGGCTCGAAGATCTCGATCGACTTCGGCGTGCCGCCGAGCATCAGGCAGTAGCCGCCCTCCAGGCCATGGACGCCGCCGCTCACGCCGGCATCGATGTAGCGCACGCCCTGCTGCGAGAGCGCGAGCGCGCGGCGCTTCGAGTCGCGGTAGTAGCTGTTGCCGCAATCGACGATGGTGTCGCCGGCGGAGCAGAGCGGCAGCAGGTCGCGGATCGCGTCCTCGACCGTGTCGCCCGCGGGCAGCGACAGCATGATCACGCGCTCGCCGCTCAAGCGCGCGCACAGCGCGGCGAGGTTTTCCGCGCAGTCCATGTTCTTTTCGCGGCTCAGGGCCTGCTGCGCCGCCGGCTGCTGGTCGTAACAGACCACGCGCACGCCGCCGCGCGCGAGCCGACGCGCCATGTTGGCGCCCATCCTGCCCAGACCCACGATGCCGATTTCCATGCGCGCTCCTCGAAACGAGACCGCGATTCTAGGGTCTGAGCATGACACATGGACATCCTCGATCTGCTCCAATGGCCTGCGATGGTGGTCACCGTCATCGCCGCCTGGCTGGTGGCGTCGCGCTCGGCACGCAAGCGCGTCTTCGGTTTCTGGTTCTTTCTCGCCGGCAACGTGCTGTGGGTTGCGTGGGGCCTGCACGACAGCGCGTATGCGCTGATCGGGCTGCAGTTTTTCCTCGCCGCGCTTAATATCCGGGGCGTCTACAAGAACGAATAGACGCCGACCGAATGAGGAACGCCATGCGCAAGCTGATCTGGGCACTGCTGCTGCTGTCGCTTTCGGCCCATGCGCAATACCCCAACAAGCCTATTCGCGTGGTGGTTCCGTTCCCCGCCGGCTCCTCGACCGACATCGTCACGCGCGTGCTGGCCGCGTCGGTGTCGCAGGCGGTGGGACAGCAGCTCGTGGTCGACAACAAGGCCGGCGCCGACGGCGCAATCGCCGCCGCCGATGTGGCGAAGGCGGCGCCCGACGGCTACACGCTGCTCATGGCGACCAACAGCCCGATGTCGGCAGTGCCGGCGCTGAAGAAGAGCCCGCCCTACGATCCGGTCAACGACTTCACGCCGATCACCGACATCGGCCGCTATACCTTCTTCATCCTCGTGCACCCGAGCGTGCCGGCGCACACGCTCGGCGAGCTGATCGAATACGCGCGCGCCAATCCCGGCAAGCTGAACTACGCCACCGGCAATACCACCGGCATCGTCTCGAGCGCGTATTTCGCTTCGCTCGCAGGCATCCAGGTCGTGCACGTGCCTTATAAGGGAGAGCCGCAGGCGGTGACCGATCTCGTCGCCGGCCGCGTGCAGCTCATGTTCTGCTCTTCCGGAACCTCGCTTGCGCACATCCGCGACGGCAGGCTGCGGCCGCTCGTCACCACGCTCGGCAGGCGCAGCAACTTGCTGCCGGAGGTGCCGACCATCGCCGAGGCCGGCATGCCGCAGTTCTCGATCACTTCGTGGGCCGGCCTGTTCGGGCCGGCGCGCATGCCGCGCGAGCTGGTCGAGCGCCTCAACAAGGAATTCGTCGCCGCGATGAGCCGCGCCGAGGTGCAGGTCGCGATGGAGAAGCAGGCCTTCGCGCTCAGCCCGTCATCGCCCGGCGAGCTCGCGGCCTTCGTCAAGGAGCAGATGGAGAGCTACCGCCGGATCCTGCGCGCCGCCGGTGTCGAGCCGGACTAGGTCGGGAAAGCTGCGCAGCCAGGTGAGCTGGCGCTTGGCGAGCTGGCGCGTCGCGGTGACCGCGCGCGCACGCATGGTCGCTTCGTCGATCTCGCCTTCCAGGAATTCCCACACCTGCCGGTAGCCGACCGCGCGCATGCTCGGCATGGACGCGTTCAGGCGGTATTTCTTCTTCAGCGCTTTCACCTCGGCCACCAGCCCGAGGCGCAGCATGGCGTCGAAGCGCCGCTCGATCCGCTGGTGCAGCAGGGCGCGGTCGGGGAGAAGGGCGATGCCCTTCACTTCGAACGGCAGCGCCGGGCCCGCCACGCCCTGCAGTGCCGATAGCGGCTTGCCGGTGAGCTTCCAGACCTCGAGCGCGCGCTGGATGCGCTGGGGATCGTTCGGCTTGATGCGCTGCGCTGCCGCGGGATCCACCTTGGCGAGGTCGGCGTGCAGCGCCGGCCAGCCGCGCTGCGCGGCGTCGGCGTCGAGCTCGGCTCGAATGCGCGCGTCCGCCTGCGGCAGCGAGTCGAGGCCGGCGATGAGCGCCCGGTAATAGAGCATCGTGCCGCCCACCAGCAGCGGGGTCCTGTTTCTCTCGAAAATTTCCAGTGCCGTCCTGATCGCATCTTCGCGCCAGCGTCCCGCCGAATAGCTCTGGTCGGGATCGATGATGTCGATCAAGTGATGCGGGACCTGCGCGAGCAGCTCCGGGCTGGGCTTGGCGGTGCCGATGTCCATGCCGCGGTACACCAGCGCGGAGTCGAGCGACACGATTTCCACGCGCTGCCGCTCGGCGACCTTGAGCGCGAGCGCCGACTTGCCGCTCGCGGTGGGGCCGAGGAGCGCGTACGCGGTGCGCGCCAACCTAGCGCCCGCCGGAGACGTCGAGCAGCGCGCCGGTGATGTACGAGGCCTCGGCCGAGGCGAGCCAGAGGATGGCGCGGGCCACTTCCTCGGCATCGCCGCCGCGCTGCAGCGGCGCGCTGGCGCCGATGCGCTCGACGCGCCCTGGATCGCCGCTGGTGGCGTGGATCTCGGTGCGGATCACGCCGGGTCGCACGGCGTTCACGCGGATGCCTTCAGCGCCGACTTCCTTCGCCAGGCCGACCGTGAGGCTGTCGATCGCGCCTTTCGACGCCGCGTAGTCCACGTAGTCGCCCGCGCCGCCGAGCTTTGCCGCCATCGAGGACACGTTGACGATGGTGCCGCCCTTGCCGCCGTGCTTCGTCGACATGCGCTTCACCGCCTCGCGCGCGCACAGGAAGCTGCCAGTGACGTTGACCGCGAGCATGCGCTGGATGCGCTCGGCGGACAGGTTCTCGACGCGCGAGCTGCGGTCGACGATGCCGGCGTTGTTCACCAGCACGTCGAGGTGACCCAGCTTGTCGTCGACGGTCTTGAACAGGCGCACTACGTCGGCTTCGATCGCCACGTCGCCCTGGACCGCGATCGCGTTGTGACCGAGCTGCTCGGCCAATTGGTGCGCCGCGCGCTCATCCGCCCGATAGTTCACGCATACGCGGTAGCCGCGTTTTGCCGCCAGCCGCGCGGTGGCGGCGCCGATGCCGCGGCCGCCGCCGGTGACGAGCATGACGGCGCTCATCGGCCGCGCAGGAACAGCTTGTCGAGGTCGCCGAGCGTGAGCTGATACCAGGTCGGGCGGCCGTGGTTGCAGCTGCCCGAACGCTCGGTCTCCTCCATCTCGCGCAGCAGCGCGTTCATCTCCGCCGTGGTGAGCGCGCGGTTGGCGCGCACCGCGGCGTGGCAGGCCATGGTGGCGAGCAGCTCGTTCTGGCGCGCGGACAGGGCCTGGCTCGCGCCGTACTCGCGGATTTCGCGGATCACGCTGCGCGCGAGCCCGACCACGTCGCCGCCGGCGAGCGGCGCGGGCGCGGCGCGCACCGAAAGCTCGTTCGGCCCGGACACGCTGAGCTCGAGGCCGAGCCGCTCGATGATGTCGCGGTTCTCCTCGACCGTGGCGATGTCGAGCGCCTCGGCCTGAAACAGCGCCGGCACCAGCAGGCTTTGGCGCTGGACCGCGCCGGCGTCGAGGTTGGCTTTCAGCTTCTCCATCACGATGCGCTCGTGCGCGGCGTGCATGTCGACCAGCACCAGGCCGGCCTCGTTCTGGGAAAGGACGTACACGCCGTGCAGCTGGCCGAGCGCGTAGCCCAGCGGAGGTGCCTTATCCGCGCTCGGCCAGCTGCACGGGGCAGCGCGCATGAATGATTCATACGCGGCTACCGGTTGCGCAAGTCCAAACGCCGCTTGAATGGGTCTTTCGAATCCCACGGAGGCGTAGCTGACCGGCGCGCTGGCCGCGCTTGGCGAGAGCGCGCGCTGCACCGCGTGGTAGACGAACTGGTGGACTGCGCGCGCGTCGCGGAAGCGCACCTCGGTCTTGGCCGGATGCACGTTGACGTCCACCGCGCGCGGGTCGATCTCCAGGAACAGCACGTACGACGGCTGGCGCGTGCCGTGCAGCATCTCGGAATAGGCTTCGCGCACCGCGTGCGAAAGCAGGCGGTCGCGCACGTAGCGGCCGTTGACGAAGAAGTACTGGCCGTCGGTGCGTTCGCCCGCGGCCTGCGGCGTGCCGGCGCGGCCGAAGATATGCAGGGCGCCGACCTGGGTCTCGACCTGAAGGCTGTTGGTGAAGAACGCGTCGCCCAGCAGTGCCGCCGCGCGCTCGGGGCTCGCCTGCGCGCGCACTACGTGGCTCACGCGCCCGTTGTGCTTGAGCATGAAAGCGACCCCGGAGCGCGCGAGCGCGATGCGGCGGAACACCTCGTCGCAATGGCCGAACTCGGTCTGCTCGGTGCGCAGGAACTTGCGGCGCGCCGGCGTATTGAAGTAGAGGTCGGACACCGAGACGGTGGTGCCTTGCGCGCGCGCCGCAGGCTTCACCTCGCTCACGTGCGCGCCTTCGGCGCTGACCTCGGCGGCGTGCGCGGCGTCGCGCGTGCGGCTGCAGATCGACAGGCGCGAAACCGACGCGATCGACGCCAGCGCCTCGCCGCGGAATCCCATGGTCACCACCGCCTCGAGGTCCTCGAGGCTGGCGATCTTGCTGGTGGCGTGCCGGGCGAGGGCGAGCGGCAGCTCCTCGCGTGCGATGCCGCCGCCGTCGTCCTCGACCTGGACGCGCTTGATGCCGCCTTCGTCGAGGACCACGGTGATCGCCTGCGCGCCCGCGTCCACCGCATTCTCGAGCAGCTCCTTCAGCACCGAGGCCGGGCGCTCGACCACCTCGCCGGCGGCGATCTGGCTGATGAGAAGCTGCGGCAGGACGCGGATCGGGCTCATGCCAGGTCCGCCTCGGCAGCGCCGGTGATGCGCACCAGCTCCGCGTACGTCAGGCGAAACACCGTGTGCGGGTGGCCGGCAGCCGCCCACAATTCGCGGTAGGCGGCGAGGCTCTTCTCCACGAACGTGCGCTTCAGGGCGTGGCCTACGGGCGGCACGCCGCCGATGGCAAAGCCGGTCTGATTGCGCACGAAGTCGGCGTCCGCCTTGCCGACGGGCTCACCGACGAGCGCCGCCAGACGCGCGACGTCGACGCGCTTCGCGCCCGACGACATGACGAGCAGCGCGCTGTCGCTGGCCTCGGCGCGGAACACGAGCGAGTTGGCGATCTGGCCGACCTCGCAGCCGAGATACTCGGCCGCGGCCTTCGCGGTGCGTGCGGCACCGGGAAGCTCGACGATCGTCGGCTCCATTCCAGCGCGCGTCAGTGCGTCACGCACGCGTTCGACGCTCGGAGAAGTGAGAACGGCAGACATGCGAGGGAGCGCGACGATTATACAATCGGTCGATGGAGCTTCTCGCCTGGTTCTGGGACCTCGTCGTCCACCTTGATTCGCACCTCGCGGCATTCGTGGCGCAGCACGGCCCCTGGGTCTACGGACTGCTGTTCGTGATCGTGTTCTGCGAAACCGGCCTGGTGGTGACGCCGTTCCTGCCCGGCGACTCGTTGCTGTTCGTCGCCGGCTCGGTCGCCGCCGTGGGCGACATGAACATCGCCGTGGTCATCGCCACGCTGCTCGCCGCGGCGCTCTGCGGCGACAACGTCAACTACTGGGTCGGCCGGTGGATCGGGCCCAAGGTGTTCCACTTCGAGAAGTCGCGCTTTTTCAACCCGGCGCATCTGCAGCGCGCGCACGCCTTCTACGAGAAGCACGGCGGCAAGACCATCATCCTCGCGCGCTTCGTCCCCATCGTGCGCACCTACGTCCCGTTCGTTGCCGGCGTCGGCGCCATGCCCTATGCGAAGTACCTGACCTTCTGCGTGATCGGCGCGCTGATCTGGGTCGTTTCCCTCTGCACGCTGGGCTACTGGTTCGGCAACCAGCCGATCGTCAAGAACAACCTGACGGCGGTGATCCTGCTGATCGTCGCCATCTCGGTCTCTCCTGGCGTGGTCGCATGGTTGCGTTCGCGCCGGCAGGCGGGCGCTTGAGTTAGCCTTGAGCGATGGCGCATCCCTTCGAGCTCTCCCTCCCGGTCGGCGGCGCCGACCACGTCCTGGGCCCGTCGCACGCGGCGGTCACCGTCGTCGAGTACGGCGATTTCGAGTGTCCGAACTGCAAGCAGGCCGCCCCGGCGGTGAAGCTGCTGCTGAAGCATTTCAGCGGACGCGTGCGCTTCGTATGGCGGAATTTCCCGCTCGAGGAGGTGCACCAGCACGCGCTACATGCGGCGCTCGCGGTCGAAGCCGCCGGCGGGCAAGGAAAATTCTGGCCGATGCACGATCTGCTGTTCGAGAACCAGGCGCACCTCAAGCTGCCGCAGCTGCGCCACTACGCGCAGCGGCTCGAGCTCGACCTGGCGCGCTACGACATCGAGATGAAAGAGGACTACTACCTGCAGCGCGTGCGCGAGCACATGGAGAGCGGCAGGGCGAGCGGGGTGCGCGGCACGCCCGGCTTCTTCGTCAACGGGGCGATCGAGGACGTCTCCTTCGGCATGCAACGTCTTTTCGACCGCGTGCAAGCGGTGCTGCACAGGCCTACTGCATGAACCATCCGTGGCTGACCACGAGGGACTGACCGGTCAGCGCATTGGTGGGGAATGAAGCGAAGAACAATGCCGCCTCGGCGACGTCGCCCACGGTGGTGAATTCGGCGTCGACGGTGTCCTTGAGCATCACCTTCCTGATCACGTCGTTCTCCGAGATACCGAGGGTTTTCGCCTGCTCCGGGATCTGCTTGTCGACCAGCGGCGTGCGCACGAAGCCGGGGCAGATCACGTTGGCGCGCACGCCGTGCGCCGCGCCTTCCTTGGCGATGACCTTGGCGAGCCCGATCAGCCCGTGCTTGGCGGCGACGTACGGCGCCTTGAGCACCGACGCTTCCTTGGAGTGCACCGAGCCCATGTAGATCACGCTGCCGCGCCCGCGCTGGTACATGTGGGGCAGACAGGCGCGCGTGGTGAGGAACGCGCCGTCGAGGTGGATCGCCAGCATCTTCTTCCACTCGGCGTAACTGAATTCTTCCAGCGGGTGGATGATCTGGATGCCGGCGTTGCTGATCAGGATGTCGACGCCGGAGAACGCGTCGACCACGGTGGCGACGCCGCGGTTCACCGCAGCCTCGTCGGTGACGTCCATGGCGACGCCCATCGCCCCGCCGCCGATCTCCGCGGCCGCGGCCTGCGCCGCGTCGCGGTTGAGGTCGGCGATCGCCACCTTGGCGCCTTCGCGCGCAAACACCTGCGCGATGTGCTTGCCGATGCCGCTGGCGGCGCCGGTGATGAGCGCCGACCGGTCCTTGAGTTTCATGCCGGAATCCTTTCCGAGAGACGGGTGAGATCGAATACGCGCACGCCGGAGGCGACCTCGGTCGCCTCCAGCCAGTCGCGGTGCGCATTGGCGCGCCGCACGTCGTCCAGCCCGGCCTGCCAGAGCTCTCTGACCGTGGCGCGGGAAAATTCGAAGTCTTTCGAGTTGGCGGCGTGCGCGAAGCGCCGGTTGATGAGGTGCGCGATGGTGACCTCGCGCTTCTGGCCGAGCTCGGCCTGCAGCGCCTTGAAGTCGGGGTCTGCGCGCAGCGCCGGCGGCAGCTTTTCCACCAGGCGCGCGAGCGCCTGGCGCAGGTTCTCCATCTGCTGCACGCGCTTGGTGTTGAAGCGGGTCTTGCTCGAGTACTGGATGTCCTTCGCGCGCTCGAGCACCTGGTCGAGGTTGGCCGGGATCTCGCCCGTCGCGCTGAACAGGTCGACCTGCACGATGAAGGCATTGAGCGTGCGCGACTGGGCCAGCACGTACGACAGCGGCGAATTGGAGACGATGCCGCCGTCCCAGTAATGCTCGCCTTCGATCACGATCGGCGGGAAGCCCGGCGGCAGCGAGCCGCTCGCCATCAGGTGCTCGGCGCGCAGCTCGCGCTCGCTGCTGTCGAAATAGGTCGAGTTGCCGGTGCGCAGGTTGACCGAGCCGACGCTCAGGCGGATGCGCTGCTCGCGATTCAGGCACTCGAAATCCACCAGCTCGGCGAGGGTGCGGCGCAGCGGCGAAGTGTCGTAGAAGCTGAGCGCGCCGGGCGTGCCGTCGGGCGCGAACAGCGCGGGCGGCACGCGCGGCGAGAAGAATCCCGGCACCCCGAACAGCGCCGCGGCGAAGGCGTTGAAGCGGTTCAGCCCGGCGCGCAGCGGCGCCAGCTCCGCGAGCGGGTTCCATGGCAGGCCGGAGGAGAGCCGGTTCCAGAATTCGCGCAGGCGCTCGAGCCTGCGCTCGGGCGGGTTGCCGGCGATCAGCGCGCCGTTGATCGCGCCGATCGATACCCCGGCCACCCAGTCGGGCGCGAACCCGCACTCCGCCAATCCCTCGTAGACCCCGGCCTGGTAGGCGCCGAGCGCGCCTCCGCCCTGCAGCACCAGCACCGTTTGGGCGTGCGACATGCACGCATTCTGCGCGCTTGCGGCATTCATTGTCTTCGGAGTAATAGTGTTGTCCATGCCCGCCACCTTCGACGCTCTCGTCATCGGCACCGGCCAGGCGGGTCCAGCCCTGGCCGCTCGCCTCTCCGGCGCCGGCATGAAGGTCGCAGTGGTCGAGAAGCACAAGTTCGGCGGCACCTGCGTGAACAACGGCTGCACACCGACGAAAGCCATGGTGGCGAGCGCCTACGCGGCGCACGTCGCAAGGCGTGCGCGCGAATACGGCGTCCTGGTGCAGGGGGAGCCGCAGGTCGACATGAAGCGGGTCAAGGCGCGCAAGGATGAGATCGTGCGCAACTCGAGCGCCGGCGTGGAGAAATGGGTGGACGGGCTGAAGGGCGCGAAGGTCTACCGCGGGCACGCGCGCTTCACCGGGAAGAACGCGGTTCAGGTCGGGGGCGAGCAGCTTGCCGCCGGCAAGATCTTCGTCAACGTCGGCGGCCGTCCGCTGATTCCGAAGATGGCCGGGCTCGACACCGTGCCCTGCCTGACCAACGAAACCATCATGGATGTCGACTTCGTGCCGCCGCATCTCGTGGTGGTCGGCGGCAGCTACGTGGGGCTCGAGTTCGCGCAAATGTTCCGGCGCTTCGGCAGCCGCGTCACCGTGGTGGAGATGGGCCCGCGGCTGGTGGCGCGCGAAGACGAGGACGTCTCGCTGGAGATCCAGCGCTTCCTGGCTGCCGAGGGCATCCAGCTGCGGCTCCACGCAGAGTGCATCAGCATGCAGAAGGAGCCCGAGGGGCTTTCCGTCGGCCTGGATTGCAGCGAACACCCGCGGCGCGAGCCGGGAACGCACCTGCTGCTCGCGGTTGGCCGCGTCCCCAACACCGACGACCTCGGCCTCGACCTCGCCGGCATCAAGACCGATCGACGCGGCTACATCGAGGTGGACGAAGGGCTGCGCACCTCGAACCCGAACGTCTGGGCGCTGGGCGACTGCAACGGCAAAGGCGCGTTCACTCACACTTCCTACAACGACTACGAGATCGTCGCCGACAATCTTCTGTCGAACGCCGGGCGCAAACACACCGACCGCCTGCCCGCGTACGCGCTCTACACCGACCCGCCGCTCGGCCGCGTCGGGCTTTCAGAGAAAGAAATAAAAGATAGAGGCGTCCAGGCGCTGGTCGGCAAGCGGCCGATGACGCGGGTCGCGCGCGCCGTGGAGAAGGGCGAGACCAACGGCTTCCTCAAGATCCACGTCGACAAGGCGTCCGGGCGCATTCTCGGCGCGGCGCTGCTCGGCACGGGCGCGGACGAGGCGGTCCATTCGCTGCTCGACGCCGTGTACACGGGAATGCCGTACGGCGAATTCCAGCGCCACGTGCGCATCCATCCGACGGTGAGCGAGCTCCTGCCGACGACGCTGGAGAATCTGTCGCCGCTCGACTAAGGTAGCGCATGGACATCCGCGCCTGCCTGTTCGACGTTTTCGGCACCGTGGTGGACTGGCGCACGAGCGTGAGCCGCGACCTGGCGGCGTTCGCGCGGCAGAAGGGCATCGACGGCATCGACTGGCTCGAGTTCGCGGTCGAATGGCGCAAGCTCTACCAGCCCGCGATGGACGAAGTGCGCTCCGGCCGGCGCGCGTTCACCATCCTGGACGTGCTGCATCGCGAGAGCCTGGACAAGCTGATCGCGCGCTACCGCATCCAGGGGCTCGGCGAGAGCGACCTCGAGCACATGAACCGCGTCTGGCACAGGCTCGAGCCGTGGCCCGACGTGGTCGAGGGGCTGAAGCGGCTGAAGAGCAAGTTCGTCATCGCGCCGTGCTCCAACGGCAACATCGCGCTGATGGTCAACCTGGCGAAGCGCGCCGGGCTGCCGTGGGACTGCATCCTCGGCGCCGAGACCGCGCGCGCCTACAAGCCGATGCCCGAGGCCTATCTGACCTCGTGCCGCCAGCTCGGCCTAGCGCCCGGCGCGGTGATGATGGTCGCCGCGCACAACCACGACCTGAAGGCGGCCAAGGCGCAGGGCCTCAACACTGCCTTCGTGGCGCGGCCGACCGAGCATGGCCCGGGCCAGACCACCGATCTCACGCCCGATCGTTCCTGCGTCGACGTGCCCGCCAGGGATTTCGTCGAGCTGGCGGCGCGGCTGACCAGCTAGGCCGTCGAGCCCGCTCGCGCGAGGTCGCATTCCCCGCAGGATCCGGCAGCGTGCAGGAACACGGTTTCGTTTTCGCGCAGATGCCGCAGCGCCGTGGCCACGATGTCGCGCGAGCGGGCAAGGCGCGCTTCTGCGCGTCCCACCGTGCCACGCCGCTGCTTGTCGCCGAGCCAGTCGTCCAGCAGTGCGAATTGTTCGCAGCAGTGATCGGTCTCGCCATACTCGTAACGCCTCGGTCTGCCGTTCTCCATCACGGTGGCGTACTTCGGTTGCCGGTAACGCACGCCCGCGATTGCTTCCGCAACGTGCACCGTGGTATCGCAATCGTGGCCTACACCGAGCAACAAGACGGACCCATTCAGGTGAAAAACCCGACCCGGTGGACTATCCACGCCATGCGGAATATCGATCGGATGCGGCTGCGTGATCTGCGCGGCCTGCGGGCCGAACGCGGCGAAGGCGTGCGGGTTATCGCTGCGGAGCACGCCGGGCATGCGCCGGAACGTATCGGCGACCAGGCCGACGGCGCGGCAGGGCATGCTCGTACGGTCGAAGGGCACGTCGTCGTCGTCGGCCATGCTCGGCATGACGAGCGTGCCGCTGTCGCCGAGGACGGCGAGCAGGGCTTCGATCAGCTCGCCCGGGCTGGTGCCGACCCTGGAGAGCGCGGTATGCACCAGCAGGATGCCGCCGGGGCGGACACCCAGAGAGCGCAGTTCCTCTGTAAGCATTACAAGTGCAACATTACCGAAGGTGGCGAGCGGTAGAATTCCGCCCCTCCCCCGGCCCCGTCAGACCCGAGCGTTCGCATGCGTTTCAAACAGTTGGCTTTGATTCCGCTGGTCCTGCCGGTGGTCCTGCTGGTGGTCCTGTTACTGCCGGCCTGTGACCCTTCCGACGGTCACGAAAAAGGCGGCAAGGGCGGCCACATGGGCGGGGGCATGCCGGCTTCGGAAGTCACCGTGATGACGGCCGCCGTGCAGTCGATTCCGGTCACGTTCGAATACGTCGGCCAGACCGCCGGCTCGCGCGAGGTGGAAGTGCGCGCGCGCGTCACGGGGATCCTGCTCTCGCGCAACTTCAAGGAAGGCGACCGCGTGCAGCAAGGCCAGTCGCTCTTCACCATCGATCCGAAGCCGTTCCAGGCGGCGCTCGCGCGCGCGGTCGCCGACGTTGCCGCCGCCGAGGCGCGTTACGACCAGGCGAAGCGCAATGCGTCGCGCCTGAAGCCCCTGTACGCGGAAAAAGCGGTGAGCCAGAAGGAGAACGACGACGCGGTGTCGGCCGAGGCGATCGGCGCGGCCGACGTGGCCGCCGCCAGGGCGCGGCTCACCGAAGCGCGGCTCAACGTCGAATACACCAAGGTCGAGGCGCCGGTGTCGGGCATCTCGACGCGCGCCCTCCCCTCGGAGGGCACGCTGATTTCCGGGCCGAGCGTGCTGCTCACCTCGGTGGTGCAGGTCGACCCGATCTGGGTCAACTTCGGCATCCCGGACAACGAGCGCGCGCGCCTGCAGAAAGAGGTCGAGGCCGGCCGCCTGGCGCTGCCGAAAAGCGGCGCCGTCGACGTGGCGCTGCGCCTCGCCGACGGCACCATGTATCCGCACACCGGCCGTCTCAACTTTTCCGACGTGCGCATCTCCGCCGCCACCGGCACGCAGGAGGTGCGCGCCGAGCTGCCGAACAAGGACGGCGCGCTGCGTCCCGGGCAGTTCGTGCGCGTGCTGCTGCAGGGCGCGACGCGGCCGAACGCGGTCACCGTACCGCAGCGCGCGGTAATGGAAGGGCCGCAAGGCAAGTTCGTCTATGTGGTGGACGAGAAAAGCAGCGCGTCGCCCCGGCCGGTGCAGGTCGGCGACTGGGCGGGCGAGAACTGGATCATCACCTCGGGCCTCAAGGGCGGCGAGCAGGTGATCGTCGACGGCGTGATGAAGATCGGTCCGGGTGCGCCGGTAAAAGTGGCTGAAAAGCCGGCGGCCAAGCCTCCTGCTGAAAAGCAGGCTGCCAAGAAATAATGTTTTCGCGGTTCTTCATCGACCGGCCCATTTTCGCGGCCGTGCTGTCGATATTCATCGTGCTCGCGGGCCTGGCGGCGATGCGCGTGCTGCCGATCGCGCAGTACCCCGAGATCTCGCCGCCGGTCGTCACCGTCACCGCCATCTACCCGGGCGCCTCGGCGCCGGTGCTCGAGTCGACGGTGGCCGCGCCGATCGAGAACGCGATCAACGGCGTCGAGGACATGCTGTACATGAACTCGACCTCGTCGGCCAACGGCATGGTGCAGATCCAGGTGACCTTCAACATCGGCACCGACATCGACAAGGCCACGCTCAACGTCAACAACCGCGCCAAGCAGGTCGAGCCGCGCCTGCCGCTCGAAGTGCGCCGCCAGGGCCTCACGGTGGAGAAGGGCTCGTCCGCCTTCCTGCAGGTGATCGCGTTCTACTCGCCCGAGAACCGCTACGACGACGTGTTCATCTCGAACTACGTCACGCTCAACATCCTCGACCAGATCAACCGTGTGCCCGGCACGACGCTGGTGCAGATCTTCGGCGCCAAGGACTACGCGATGCGCATCTGGCTGCGGCCCGACCGCCTCGCGCAGCTGCGCCTCGCGCCCGGCGACGTGATCCGCGCGCTCAACGAGCAGAACGCGCAGTTCGCCGCCGGCAAGGTGGGCGAGTCGCCGACCAAGGGCCCGCAGGAGCTGGTCTACAGCGTCACCACCAGGGGGCGCCTGTCGGAGCCCGCCGAGTTCGAGAACATCATCCTGCGCGCGAACCCCGACGGCTCGCTGCTGCGCCTGAAGGACGTGGCGCGCGTGGAGCTCGCCGCCAAGGACTACAGCTTCTCCGGCAAGTACAACGGCAGGCCGGCGACGCTGATGGGCGTGTTCCTGCAGCCCGGCGCCAACCAGCTCGAGGTGGGCGCGGCGGTGCGCAAGCAGC
>Ga0268265_10000729_pt1 | contig 32155 bp, 29 predicted proteins | sample KBSSwiS52_FD_190355 | JGI IMG/M metagenome (GOLD analysis project Ga0268265, IMG submission 190355) | Switchgrass rhizosphere microbial communities from Kellogg Biological Station, Michigan, USA - KBS Switchgrass S5-2 (SPAdes) (version 2) | ecosystem: Host-associated > Plants > Roots >...
GCGTGCAGTGGCCCTTGGTGCTGGGGGGCTCTGCCCCCCAAGCCCCCCGAAGAAGACTTCAGAACCCAAGCCCTAAACCGTCCACCAAATCGGGGCAGGTCCACAAGCCTGGCTTTCGGCCGGCAATCCAAGCCATTGAATAGCCAGCGTTGCTTTCGGCCGGCAATCCATGCCGTTGAATTTCTTGGCTTGCCGACGGTTGGCAATCCATGCCTTTGGATATTCAGGCTTGCTTCGTGACATTCTCTCCTGCTCTTGCTTCTCCAGCCCTGCCTACGCTGATCTGAAGTCTTCTTCAAATGACCTATTGACAGCACGATCGGAAGCGAGTTATTCTCCTATTCGCTGATTGGAGATCAGCGCCAACCAGGGAATCGGAGATCCCCGCAACCAAGGAGAGGTTTATGGCCACGGAGAATCTGACAGGAGAGAAGATCGCGACGTGGAGGGTCATCCACACCACGGTGGAAGCCGAGCTGGGGGCGAGCCCTCATCTCACGGAGCGGCACGGACGGCTCGGGGGGCTCATCGTCGAGGGTGAGGATCTTCAGGTGCGGCAGAAGGTGCTGTTGGCCGAGCTGAGGGGCCTCAACCGGAAGCGGCGCGAGGTGGCGCTGGAGGGCGAGGAGCTGAAGAGCCGTCTCGCCGCCGCCCTGCAGTTCGAGCACGGCTTCCGCAACGAGAAGCTGATCAGCTACGGCGTCAAGCCCCGGCAGACCCGCCGCCGCAGCCGCAAGACCGGGGAGCCGCAGCCGGAGAGCCCGGAGAAGCGGCCGCAATCCGGCACGAAGTAGCCGTCACCGGAGAGGGAGGAACACCTCCCTCTCCGTTGTTTTCCTTCCGTCCAGGGGCGGTTTTCACCACACCAGCCGCGCGCCCGACCAGGTGCCGACCAGGTGCCAGGGGAGTGTAGAGGCGGACCGGCGCTTCGAGCTGTACAGGTGCCCAAGCCTGGATTGACTCTTGGCCGGGGCGGGCGTACCCTCTTTCTAAGTCACTGTAGTCAAGCACGTTAGGAGAAGGAGTCGGTGCTTGGAAAGCTCGTCGGCGTCCCGGGATCCGCAGGAGGCAGCCAGCCTGGAGACCGAGCCGGGATGGCTGAGCTGGTTCGATGAGCTGGCCGATCTGCCACCCGGGGAGCGCGAGGCCCGCCTCGCCGGGCTGGCCAGGGACCGGCCGGAGCTGGCCGGCAGGCTCGAGCGGCTCTTCGCCGCCGAGGAGGGAGCCCCGCAGCTCCTTTCCCGCCCGGTCGTCGAGCGCGCGCCGGATTTCGTCGCGGCGGCGCTGGCCCGGGATGCGATGCCGGAGGCGCCGCGCGAGGAGCTTGCGCCGGGCATGCGGGTGGGCCCCTACCGGCTCCTCGAGCTCCTGGGCCGCGGCGGCATGGGCGAGGTCTACCTCGCCGAGCGGGCGGATGGGGTCTTCGAGCAGCGGGTCGCCCTCAAGCTGGTCAAGCGCGGCATGGATTCGGAGGAGATCCTGCGCCGCTTCCACCGCGAGCGCCAGATCCTGGCCCGCCTGGAGCACCCCGGGATTGCTCGCATCCTGGATGGCGGCACCGTTCCGGATGGTCGGCCTTATTTCGTGCTGGAGCTCGTCGAGGGCGAGCCGATCCTCGCCCATTGCCGGCGCCTCGAATCGTCGCTGGAGGAGCGCCTGCGTCTCTTGATCACCGCCTGTGAGGCGGTGGACACCGCGCACCGCAACCTGGTCGTCCACCGCGACCTGAAGCCGTCGAACCTGTTGGTCACCGCCGAAGGGCAGGTCAAGCTCCTCGACTTCGGCATCGCCAAGCTCCTCGTGGAGGAGCCGGCGGACGGGGGCACCCTGCAGGAGCACAAGCTCCTCACGCCCGCCTATGCCGCACCGGAACAGATCCTGGGCGAGCCGGTGACCACGGCCACGGACGTCTACTCGCTGGGAGTGATCCTCTACGAGCTGCTGACCGGCCGCCTGCCTCACCCGCGCAGCCGGCCCTTGTCTACGGTCGCTCAGGAGGAAAGCCGCGATGGCGTCGAGCGGCCTTCCGCCGTGCTCCGCCAGAGCCCTCAGGGCCTGGACGAAGGCGAAGCCGGAATCCCCGACCGCCGGCGTTTTGCCAGGCGGGTGCAGGGGGACCTCGATACGGTCGTTCTCGCCGCCCTGCGCCGCGACCCTGGGCGCCGCTACCGCTCCGCAGCCGACTTTGCTGCCGATCTCCGGCGGTTTCTCCAGGGGAGGCCGGTCAAGGTCCGCCCGGACTCCGTGCTCTACCGCGGGCGCAAGCTCGTGCTGCGCCACAAGCTCGCCACCGCGGCGGTCGCGGCGGCGGTCACATCGCTCGTCGCTGGCCTCGCCGTCTCCCTGCGTGAGGCGGAGATCGCGCGCGCCCAGGCGCAGCGGGCGGAGCGGGTCAAGGAGCTCCTGATCTCCATCTTCCGCGCGGCCGATCCGGAGACCGGCCAGGGCCCGACCCTGACCGCCCGCGAGATCGTTGCCGCGGGCGCCCGGCGAGTGGAGACGGAGCTGAACCCGGAGCCGGAAGTCCAGGCCGAGCTTCTCGACGCCCTCGCCCAGATCCAGCGCAGCCTGGGCCTGTTCGATCCGGCGCTCGCCGCGGCGCAGGCCTCCCTCGCCGAACGGCGCAAGCTCTTCGGGCCGGATTCGGTGGAGGTGGCCCAGAGCCTGATGACCCTGGCCGAGGTCGCCGCGGGCCGCAGCCGCGTCGAGGAGACGCTGCGGCTGATCGAGCAGGCGCGCCCGGCCATCGAGCGGCATTTCGGCCCGGAAAGCCAGGAGAGGCAACGTCTCAGCCACCTCCGTGTCTTCGTGCTGCGGCAGCAGGAAGAATCGGAGAAGGCCCTCGCGATCGTCCAGGAGATGGTCGAGGCCACGGGCCGGAGCTTCGGCTCCGAGAGTGTCGAGACCGCGCGTCTCCTTCTCGAGATGGCAAGCGTCCTGAACGACCTGTCACGTTTCCACGAGGCGGAGCGGGCGGTGCGGCAAGCCCTCGCCGTGCTGGAGACGTCGCCGAGAGTGACCCCGCTCGAGGTCTCTTACGCCCGCCGATCCCTGGCCGACATGCTCCAGACCCGGGGCCAGGACGAGGAAGCCGCGGCTCAGTTTGCAGCCGTGCTCGACCTGCAGCGCGCGGCGGTCGGTCCGCAGCACGTCGAGGTGGCTTTCACGCTGATCCCATATGGCTTTCTGCTTTCCCAGATGCGGCGCTATCCGGAAGCCGAGGAGGCGCTGCGGGAGGCGATCCGGATCCTGGAGCCCCTCGATCACTTCGAGGTCGGCTCGGCGCGGCGCTATCTGGGTTTCTGCCTGATGGCCGAGGAACGCTACGCCGAGGCGGAGCAGCAGTTCGTCGAAGTGGAGCGGTTCCTGCGCGACAGGGTTGGGGCCGACAACCCGCTGGTGTGGGCCGCTCTGCTGAGCCAGGGCTGGGCGAGGCTCCGGCTCGGCCGGCTCGCCGAGGCGAAGGGCACGCTCGCCAGAGTGGTGGCTCATTACGAGAGCATCGGGCCGGAGAGCAACGAGATCCGTTCGGCGCTCAAGTATCTGGGCGAGGTGGCGCGGCTCCAGGGGCGTACCGGCAAGGCGCTGGCGCTGCACCGGCGAGCCCGGGAGATCGAGCTGAAGCTGTTCGGCACCACGGCGCACGTCGGAGTGGCCGTCTCGAGCTATCAGATCGCGCTCGACCTGCTGGCTCTCGGCACTCCCGAACCTCTGGCCGAGGCGCGCCAGAAGATCGACGAAGCGATCGCGTTCCTGCGCCAGGACGATGAAGGACACCCCCGCCTGGACGAGTTCCTCCTGGCGAGCGGCCGCATCGCTCTTGCCGCGGGCGACGTCGCGCGGGCTCGGCAGGACCTTGCCGAGGCCGCGGTCCGCCTGCGTGCCCATCACGGAGAGAGCCATCCGCTCACCCGCGAGGCGGAAGCCCTGCTTGCCGGCGCGCGGCCCAGGCTCGCTCTGTGATGTCTTCCTCCCAGCCCACCCAGGAGATCACCCGTCTGCTCTCGGCCGCCCGAGGCGGCGACCGCTCCGCCTCCGACGTCTTGTTTGCCTCGGTTTATCGGGAGCTCCATCGTCTCGCGCACGCCCAGCTTGCCGCCCGCGGCCGTCCCGGCGACACCCTCGACACGACCGCTCTGGTGCATGAGGCCTATCTGCGCCTGGTCCAACCGAAGGGCCTTTCAGCCGGGGATCGGGCGCACTTCTTCAATCTCGCCGCCCGCGTCATGCGGCACGTGGTCGTGGACTACGCCCGGCGGCGGGACGCCGCCAAACGCTCGGGCGCCCTGGTCCGCATCGAGGTGGGTCGAGGGGAACCGGCGGCCCAACCCGACGCGCGGCTCGCCGAGGACCTCCTCGCCCTCGACGCCGCCCTCGAACACCTCGAAGCCGAAAGCCCGCGGCTCGCCCGCCTGGTCGAGCTGCACTTTTTCGCCGGTCTGAGCTTTGCCGAGATCGGCGAGGTCTGCGGTCATAACGAGCGCACGGCGAAGCGCGACTGGCGCAAGGCACGCGCCTTCCTGCTCGTCGAGCTGGCCGGCTCGCCCCCCGGCCCGTGATGTCCCGGTCCGGTTCCGGTCTCCGCATCTCCTGGCAAGGCCCCTCCCGGAATTCGCCGGGGCGGCCTGCAATTCAAAGGAGATGTCCATGCTTCAGAAGCTCACCTGCCTCCTCTGCCTCCTCGCCCTGGGCTTCGCCAGCGCGGCCGTCGGAGTGGAGGATTCCCGCTATCAGATCCGGCTGCTCACCGGAACCCTGACGCCGCCCGCCCGCGTGCCCTCCGAAACCGTGGCCGGTCTGACCGCGCGGGCCGCGGTCGCCGCCCAGCAAGGCCAGAAGACGATTCATGTCCTCGTCCAGCTCCATGTGCCGCCGACGCCTGCGGAGGCCCGGGCGCTGTCGCGGGATGGGCTCGATCTCGGTCCCTATGCCACCGGGAACGCCTGGATTGCCGCGGTGCCGGTGGAGCGCCTGGCTCAGATCTCCCGGCTCTCTCAATTGCGCTGGCTGGCGCCCTGGGACGCCCCGATGAAGCTCCATCCCCGGGTACGCGCGGGGCAGTTCGGCGAGTGGACCCGCGATCCCGCCCATCCCGGCTGGGTGATGACCTTCGTGCAGCTCCACCAGGACGTTCCCCTGGATCGGGGGAACGCGCTCGCCGCGGCCGTCGGCGGCGTGGCCATGGAGCCGGTCAAGGGCCTCCACGGCCTGACCGTCTGGGTGCCGGAGAAGCGGGTCGGCGAGCTGGCGGCTCTCGAAGAGGTCCTGTGGGTGGAGGAGGGGCTCATGCCGCTGTCGCCGACCAACGACGGCGTCCGTGCCCAGATGAAGGTCAATGCCGTGGCCGCGGCTCCCTTCAACCTGACCGGCGTGAACGTCCGTCTCTTCCTCTTCGACGGAGGCGCGGTGCAGCAGGACCATCCCACGTTCAATGGGCCCTTCGGCGATCGCGTCCTGGTCATCGACGATTCCGAGGTGACCGACCATGCTACGCACGTCGCCGGCACCGCGGTCGGGGGCGGCAGTGGATCGAGCTCGAATCGGGGGCGCGGCGTGGCTCCCTCGGCGTTCGTCTACTCCGCGGCCTACGAGGAGACCGGAGGCACGGTCTCGTTCTGGGACACCACCGGCGACATCGAGTCGGATTTCGCGCTGGCTGCCAACAGCTACAACGTCGACCTCGCGACGAGCTCGCAAGGCAGCAATCTCGCGTTGTACTACGGAATCTGCGAGTACGAGGGCGATTACGGCGAGGCGGCGCGGCTGATCGACGGCATCGTGCGCGGCGACAACCCCGCGGTGGGCCGGCCGATGCTCACCACCTGGGCGAACGGCAACGAACGCTCCGCCGGCTGTGGCCGCAGCTTCCACACCACTGCGCCTCCCTCCTGCGCCAAGAATCCCATCCACGTCGGGGCCATCAACTCGGACGGCGGCGCGATGACCCGGTTTTCGAGCTGGGGCCCCTGCGATGACGGCCGCTTGAAGCCGACCGTCGTCGCTCCCGGTTGCGAGACCGGCCGGCTCCCCACGGGCGAAAGCGCGATCTATTCCTCCGTTGCCTACGACGACTACAGCGCGAAGCTCGATAACTTCGTGCCGGCCTGCGGCACCTCCATGGCCGCGCCCGCGGTCGCCGGAACGCTGGCGCTCTTCCTCCAGGATTGGCGCGCCCAGGGGCATGGAGGACCGAACGACCGGCCGCTGCCCGCGCTCGTCAAGGCGATGGTCATCCATACCGCCAAGGACCTCGGCACGGCCGGCCCCGATTCCATGTTCGGGTACGGCGCCGTCGACGCCAAGGCCCTGATCGACCTGCTGCGCGCCGACAACGGCACCCTCGGCGACGGCTCCGGCCGCCAGTGGGGCACGGACACGATCGCCCAGGGCGAGGTGAAGACCTATTCCATCACGGTCTCCTCGGGCACTCCGGAGCTCAAGGCGAGCCTGGCCTGGGACGACCCGGCGGCGGAGGCCTTCGCCGCGAACGCCCTGATCAACAATCTCACCCTCGAGCTGGTGGCGCCGAGCGGCACGATCCACAAGGCGTGGGCTCTGTCGGCCGGCAACCCGGGAATGCCCGCGTTGAAGACCGGCAATTCCGTGGACAACCAGGAGCAGGTCGTGGTGAGCAATCCGGCGGCTGGCACCTGGCTCGTCCGGGTCACCGGCACGACCGTGCCGCTCGGACCGCAGGAGATCGGCCTCGCCTATTCGACGGGAGGCGTGCTCGGCTCCTGCACGACCCGCACCTGGGATTTCGAGGCGGGGACCACGCCCGGGCTCGTCGTGGATGGAGCCGACATCGTGGCGGCGCCCGCGGGCGCCGGCGTCAACGGCAAGGCCCTCCGCCTGCAGCGGCTGGATTCGGTGTTCGCGGACGTGACCATCCCCACCGGCACCGTCCACGCGGAGCTGGACTTCTCCTGGCTCATGCAGACCGAAGAGACCGGGAACCAGGATTTCCTGTGGATCTCGATCGTCGACCCGCGCAATTGGGACACCCTGGCGGTCGTCGACCAGCGGTCGGATCGCTGGCCGCAGCAGTGGATGACCGAGCCCAGCATCGATCTCACGCCGTGGGCCGGCCAGACGATCCGGATCTTCTTCGACGCGACCGAGCCCCTCGACCCCATGCCGACCGATCACTTTCTGGACAACCTCAAGGTGACCACGTGCCTGCCGTTGATCTCCTTCTCGCCATCGATCAGCTCCACCTCCATTGCGGCGCAGGACGGTTCGGTGGGCGAGAGCTCACAGAACAGCGGCGTCGGCGGCTCGGTGTACAACCCCGCTGGAGGGTCGATCCAGGTCGGGGATAGCTGGACCAATGCGCAGTACAAGGGATTCCTGTCCTTCGACACCTCCGCCATTCCGGCCGACGCCACCCTTCTGCGGGCGCGGCTCCGCCTGCACCGGAAAAGCAACGTCTCGGGAACCAATCCCTTCCTGACTCACGGGACCATTCTGGCCGACATCAAATGGGGCGGCTTCGGTGGCTCGACGGATCTGGTGGCGAGCGACTTCCAGGCGGGCGAGACCGCGAAGATGGGCGCCGCCCTGACTCCGGCGCTCAACGACGGCGACGTTTCGGAAAGCTACCTCTCCAGCGATGCCCTGGCCGCCATCAACAAGTCGGGCACGACGCAGATCCGTCTCTACTTCAATCATCCGGACGACGGCGATGGGGTGACCGATCTGATCTACTACGACTCGGGAGACGCCGTCACCAGCAGCTATCGGCCCACCCTCATCGTGACCTACGCGCCGTAGGCAGGGTGAGAGGGTCGCCGGTGAGCTGCCAGCGGATCAGCGAAACCGGGATGATGCCGGCGGAGTAGACCTCCTCGAACCAGCGCTTCAGGGTGAAGGCGCCGCCGAGCTGATGGGCCCGCTCGCGCATCAGGTCCTCGAGCTGAACCTTGCCGGTGATGTAGCTCGTGCCGTAGCCGGGCTGGCGCAGGTAGAGCTGCTGCTCGAAGCCGAGAAGGTCGAGGTCGGGGCGCATCCAGCCGCGCGGGGTCCATTCGACCTGGAAGGCCTTGGCCTGCGCGAGGTCGAATTCGTTGGCCTGCAGGTAGAGCGAGGCGAGCCCGCGGGCGGCGCGCTGGGCGAGCATGATCCAGACGATCTCTCGCGCCCGCGGCTCGTCGTCGAAGAGGCCGGCGTGGAGCATGAGCTCTTCCATGGCCGTGGCCATGCCCTCGGAGCGGGCGTCCCAGATGTTGTAGAGGAGCGGGCCGCGCCGGACGGCGCTCGGATGCGGTTCGTCGCGCAGGTGCGCCAGGTCCCACCAGTGCGAGGAATGCGTGTAGAGAGTGAGCGGCTCGTAGTGCGTGGCAATGGCGAAGAAGTTTCGCCGCTCGATCGGCACGAACGAGCCCCGGCGCGCGCGCAGCTCGGCGTCCATCGTGTCGCGCATCGGGTAGAGATTGCGCTCGCCGAGGAAGGCGATGAACTTGCGGATCGCCCGGTCGGCGCGGCGCTGGTACTCGGCGTCGTCCTCGGCCGCGGTCATCTCGGGCAAGCCGCGATTGCGCTCCTCCTCGAGCTTGAGCGACGCGTGCGCCCGCGCCAGCTCACGCCGGAGGATCGCCACCTCGTCCTCCCAGGTCATGGGCAGGAGGTGCACGTGCTGCTGCGACCAGGTGTAGCTCTCCTTGCCGAGACCCGAGGGGCCGGTTTTCGACGGCGCCTTCTCCTCCAGCCAGGCGACGAAGGAGGCGGTCGCCTTGCGTGCCTCCGCGACGGCCCCGCGGAGCTCCTGGCCGCCGGTGGCGACCTTCGGCTCAAGATCCGCCAGGTCGGCGACCTGCCCGCGCAGGGTTCCGATGCCGGTCGTCCAGAGGTCGCGCGCGTTGCCGGTCAGATTCCCGCGCGCCTGGGAGAGGAAGGAGGGAATCGGGCGCAGCTCGGCTGTCAGGCGCGCTTCGTCCTGCGGCGACAGCGGGAAGGAGTAGGTCCAGAGCTCGACGATTCCATGCGCGGTCGGTCCCTCGTGCGCCGGCGTATCGCTCTGCTCCGTCCGGACCGTGGCATAGAAGGCGGGATCGCGGGCCCAGGGCTGGAGGACTCGGAGGTTGAAGTCGAACCCGTTCATCTCGGCGCGCAGGAGCGCGAGGTCGATCCGCGTGTCGGTCGACTCGGGGCTCGCCTCCAGCGCCGCCAGCCGGTCGCGAAACCGCGCCAGCTCCGCCCGCCGCCGCTCGAACGTGGGGACCCGGTAGTCCGGCGCGCCCTCGTGAGAGGGCGGCGTCTCGAAGGCTCGCCAGTCCGCGAACAGCGCCTCGACCGGTGGCTTTCCACCGGCGGCCGTTCCGAAGGACAACGCGAGAGCCGCCGCCATCAAGAGACCGACTCGATGGACCCGTGTTCTTGTCCCAAACCCTGCGCTCATCTCGGATCTCCCATCCTGTGGAAAACCGCATCATAGCTCGGGAAGGGCCGGCGTTCCCGCGCTGAGCTTGGCGGGTGCGGCGCCCTGTGGTAGCCTCCGGCCTCGCCTCCCGTCAACCTTGTAGTGGAGCCAGGATCCGATGGGAAGCCAGTGTGCGTGAGCATGAAACCATGACCACGGCCGGAAGCTGCCTGCGCCGGCGCGATCTGCGGGCGAGCCTGCTCATCGGGCTCTGCTGCCTGCTGGTCTACAACGCCAACCGGCGGGCGATCAGCGCCGGCGACTGCTACCCGGCGCGCTACCTGCCGTTCGCGATCTGGCATCACCAGACCGTCCTTCTCGATCCGATCGCGCCGCTCACCGCCCAGGGGCGAGGCCAAGGGCAAGGCAATACCGCGTTCTGGATGGTGCCGGTGCCCGGCGGCCACACCATCTCGATGTATCCCGTGGTGCTGCCGGTGCTCATCGCGCCGCTCTACCTTCCCGCGATCGGCTACCTGCACCTGCGGGATTGGACGGATGCGCGGCTGGACCACGTGGCGAGGGTCATGGAGAAGCTCTCCGCCTCGGTCATCGCAGCGCTTTCCGCGTCGCTCCTCTTCCTGCTGCTGCGGCGCCGGGTTGCGGCGCCGACCGCACTGCTGCTCACCCTGGCTTATGCCTTCGGCACCACCACCTGGATGATCAGCAGCCAGGCTCTGTGGCAGCATGGGATGGCTCAATTGCTGGTGATCGGCGCCCTGCTGCTCCTCACCGGGCCGTGCACCGCGCCGCGGGCGCTTGCGGTGGGGTTGCTGTTGGGGCTCATCGCCGGCAACCGCCCGCCGGATGCCATCCTCGCGGCGGCGCTGGGCGCCTACGGACTGTTCTGGGCCGGCCGCCGGGCGGCGCTGCTCGCCGCGGGGGCGGCGTTGCCGATCGGCCTGGTGCTGCTCTACAACCTCGGCGTGGTCGGCCACTTCGCCGGCGGTTACGGGCTGGTTGGCAATGCCGGGTTCCTCCGGCGCGACCTGCTTTCCGGCCTCGGCGGATTGCTGTTCAGCCCGACGCGGGGGCTGTTCGTCTTCTCACCCTTTCTGCTTTTCCTCGTCCTGGTCCGGCGGCATCTGCCGCACGATACTGGCGACGGTGGCGACGGTGGCGACGGTGGCGGCCGTGGCGAGCGCGCACTCACCCTGGCGATGAGCGTCGGCGTCGTCCTCCAGGTCCTGCTCTACGCCATGATCGACTGGCGGGCCGGCATCTCCTGGGGGCCGCGCTTCCTGACCGACCTCCTGCCGCTGCTCCTGTGGATGCTGGCGCCGGTGGTCGCCTCCCTGCGCGGCCTCGGCCGGGTGTGCTTCCTGCTCGCGGTCGGCGTCGCGGTCGCCATCGAAGCCATCGGCGCCTTCTGGTACACCGGCGCGACCGACGGCGAGATCTTCGCCGTTGCCAGCGGTCCCCACCAGATGCGGGCCGCGTGGGACTGGCGGAACGCACCCTTCGTCGCTCCAATCCAGGAGGGCCTCGCGCCGGCGGAGCTGATGCTCGAGACGCGCGGCAATCTCGACGCCATCGAGGCCGACGGCCGCGCAACCGCCGCAGTCACCGCCGGCCAGGAGGTCGCCGCCGTTGGCTGGGCGCTGGCCGGCCACGCAACGCCCTGGCAGGTGGCAGTCGTCATCGACGGCCGGCAGACCGTCACCTCCCGCACCTTCTTCGACCGGCCTGACGTCCGCGATACGCTGCACGAGGTGAGCCCCGCCGGCTGGCGCATCTCGCTCGACACAGCCGGCCTCGCTCCCGGCGAGCACCATCTGACCGCTTTCGCCCGGGCCGCTGAGAACGGAGAGAGATATTACCTGGGGGAGCGCAAGCTGACCGTGAGGATGCGCGGCAATTTCGACGCGATCGAGGTCGATGGCCGCGCGACCGCCGCGGTCACCGCCGGCCAGGAGGTCGCCGCCGTTGGCTGGGCGCTGTCCGGCCACGCAACGCCCTGGCAGGTGGCAGTCGTCATCGACGGCCGGCAGACCGTCACCTCCCGCACCTTCTTCGACCGGCCTGACGTCCGCGGTACGCTGAACGAGGCGAGCCCCGCCGGCTGGCGCATCTCGCTCGGCACGGCCGGCCTCGCTCCCGGCGAGCACCATCTGACCGCCTTCGCCTGGGCCTCCGAGAATGGAGAGAAATATTACCTGGGGGAGCGCAAGCTGACCGTGCGGGAGCCGGCCGCCGGCGAGGACCTCGATGATGGCTTCAGGACGGCAGCGGCGCGGGTTCGAAAGCACCAGCAGGGGCCGGGCTATTGGCTCACCGCCCATACGACCGCGCCGCACTTCCAGGAGCCGGGGCAGGAGATGAACACCTTCCTCACCGCTCTCCTGCTCGACCTGCTCGATCCGCTGGCGGCCGCCGACGGTCTCGGCGACAGCTTGCAGCGCGCCCGCCGGCACCTCACCGGCCAGATCGAGGCCGGCGGACTGGTGCGTTACCATGGCCTGCCGGACGCTCCCGGCATTGCCGGCATCCTGGGGTGCGCCATCACACCCGACACCGACGACACGGCGCTCGTCTGGAGGCTCGCTCCCGGCCACGACCGCCGGCGGCTGGCGGCCGCCCTGGCGACCCTCGATCAATATCGCACCCACGAGGGCCTCTACCGCACCTGGCTCGCGCCGCGGGAGGCCTACCAGTGCCTCGACCCGGGCAGCGATCCGAACCCTGCCGACATCACCATCCAGATGCACCTGCTGCTGCTGCTGGCCGAGGTGCGACCGCCGGCCGGCCGCGCGCTCTGCAAAGCTCTCCGCCCGGTCGTCGACCAGGATCGGGTCTGGGTCTACTATCGAATGACGCCGCTGGTCCCGATGCTGCGCCTGGCCGACCTCCAGAGCGCCGGCTGCGCGCTGGAGCTGCCCGAGTCACGGATGCGGACGCCGGTGCCAGGTCAGGAGATCTGGGTGTCCGCCGTCCGGCTGCTGGGGCGCGCTGGGACTCCGACACAGATCGAGACGGTGCTGCGCCAGCTTGCCGAGGACGACTTCGCCCTGTTGCGAAAGAATCCGCCGCTCCTCTACCACAACGATCTCACCGCGTCGGTCCCCAGATACTACTGGTCGGAGGACGTCGGCTACGCGCTCTGGCTGAGGCTCTATTACGAACATGCGCACCCTGAGTAATCCCATCCCGGCGCCCATCTCGGCGGCTAAAGCTTCCGCGGCGCGCTACCTGTCCTGCCTGCGCCTGCAAGAGATCCTGGTTCTGCAAGGCTCGCCGCTGCTCGGTGCCGCCTTCGCGATCCGCCACCCAACGGCGGCGAATGTGGGGCCGCTGGCGATCCTCGCCGTTGCCAACGTCCTCCTGGTGGCGCACATCTTCATGCTCAACGACTGGTCCGGTTTGACCACCGACCTCGCCGATCCCAACAAGGCCGCCGGCGTCTTCACGGCAAGAGGTGTAGGCCGCGAGGAGATCGGCGGTCTGACGGCCCTCCTGCTGGCCCTGAGCCTCCTCCTCTTCAGCCGCCTCGGCCCGAGCACTCTCTGCCTGGCCCTGGCGATCGCCGCCCTGAGCGCCCTCTACTCCCTGCCGCGCTTCAATTGGAAGGGCAGACCGCTCCTCAACTCAGCGGTCCACCTGGCCGGCGGCGTCCTCCACTTCCTCCTCGGCTATTCTCTGGGGAACGCCATCGACCGTCGCGGTCTCGCCGCGGGCACCTTCTTCGCCCTGACCTTCGCCGCCGGCCACCTGACCCAGGAGATCCGCGACCATCAAGGCGACATCCTCAACGCCATCAGGACCAACGCGGTGGCCTTCGGCCAGCGCCGCACCTTCGCCGCCAGCCTGGTCTTCTTCACCCTGGCCCACGCCCTCCTTCTCCTCCTGTCCCTCCAGGGCATCCTCCCCCGTCCCCTGGCAGCCCTCGTCGTTCTCTACCCCATTCACCTGCGTTGGTCGCTCGAGACTCTGGCCGAGGGCCTCACCTATGCGGGCATCCGCCGCCTGCAAGCACGTTACCGCGCGCTCTACGCCATCGTCGGCCTGGCAATGGTGGCAGCCCTATGCGGCGCCCCAGGCCACCCGCAGAGCGCGAGAGGCGAGGATGCACGGTTTGGTGGACTGCAAGCTGCTGGAAGCGAGTGAAGGCCGGCAAGTCGGAAGAACGATGGTGGACCAACTGCGAGCCAGTTGGAGCTCCCTGCTGTCCTGGCTGCGGGAGGTCCAAGCCTGGGGAGAGAATGGCAACGGCATGGTATCCTGCACCCATGACGACTACCATTGACAAGGCAGGGCGTGTGGTCATCCCCGCCGAGGTGCGAAAGCGGCTCGGTCTTACCGCTGGAACAGAGCTGGAGATGGTGATCGAGGGCTTCGCCCTCCGCCTCGTTCGGGCGGTGGCCGGTCCTCAGCTTGTTCGACGCGGCGAGCGTCTGGTTGTCCGCCCCCGGGCCGCGGAGGGACAGCGTACCGAAATCGACGTGGCACGGTTGATCGAGGAGGAGCGGGACCGGTGGCCGGCCTGACGGGCACCTTCTTCGACACGAGCCTGCTCATCGCCGGAACGATCGATTTTGGCCACAGCTCGCAACACGCCTTGCTGCTGATGGATGCGGTAGCGGATGGCCGGATCGAGCGCCCTTTCTCGGTCCATGACCTTCAGGCGGAGCTCAGGGAGGAGTTCCTGGTTTCTGCCGCGGGAGAGGGAACGGCAGGCGGCAGGATCTACGATGCGCATATTGCCGAGATCGCACGGCAGTCAGGCGCACGGCTCGTGGCCACCGAAAACCGTCGTCATTTCACCCCCCTGCTGCGCCACGGCATCCGTGTGCTGGTCAGCGCCGAGTTGGTCGACGAGATCGGGAGCTGAGCGAGCACCGCAGATCGCCAAGGCTCCTTGACGTCTCCAGGGTAAGGCTTCCGCGCGCACAGCGCTGGACCAAGCGATAAATTGTCTAGAGATGTGGATGGTGGACCAACTGCGCGCCAGTTGGAACTCCCTGCTCTCCTGGCTGCGGGAGGTCCAGGGGTGGGGGCAGGCGGCGGATGCAGGTGAGTGAGCCCAAGCGAAGGTGCTGAAGGCTCTCGTTGCACGAAATTAAACCATGGGTTAAGTTTTGTGCACATGGGCATGGAAGCCTCATATCACGGTGGCCCCCCAGATTGGGGGGCACTCTACTCCGTTGCGCAGGCCCAGAGCGGTTATTTTACGACCGGACAGGCAGCCGCAACGGGCTACTCGCCGCAGCTGCTTCGCAAATACATCGAGAACGGGAAGATGGTGCGAGTGCGGCGGGGAATCTATCGCCTCGTTCACTTCCCTGCGAGCGAGCATGAGGATCTCGTTGTCGCTTGGCTATGGGCCGAGCAGGCCGGTGTGTTCTCGCACGAGACGGCTCTCGCGCTCCTCGACCTCTCCGACGCGCTGCCCGCGAAGATTCACATGACGATCCCAGCGAGCTGGCGGCGTCGGCGGCTCCGGGTGCCCACCGGCCTAGTTCTGCACTATGCCGACCTGGGAGATGTCGACCGCACAGGATTCTCAGCCGTGCCAATCACGTCGCCGGGAAGAACCCTGCGAGACTGCTTCGAGGCGGACGTCTCTCCCGATCTGGTGCGCCAAGCTGTGCTCCAAGCGCGACGGCGCGGACTCATCTCAGAGATGGAAGGCGCCGAGCTTAGCGCCGCTCTCGATCATGTCTCAAGGGACGCCTGATGATCCGGCGCTACGCGACACCTCTCGCTTTCAAGCAAGCACTCGAGCAGCGGATCAAGTCCTCGTCGACCACCGGCGCCGACTTCGCACGCCGCCGCCAGTTGCTCGTTTTCGATCGGTTTCTCGCTCGCGTCGTCTCGGTGGTTGGTGATGCGGTGATGCTCAAGGGCGGGCTGGTCCTCGAAATGCGCCTCGCCCGGGCTCGGACCACCAAAGACATCGATCTGCGCATGATGGGCTCGGCCGACAACGTGCTCGACCAACTTCAAGCCGCCGGGCGTCTCGATCTCGGTGACTACATGTCCTTCGAGATCCAACCGGACTTGGACCACCCCGAGATCCGGAACGAGGGGATGCGATCTACAGCCGTCCGTTTGGAGTCGACGTGGCCTTTGGGGATCCGCTCGTCGGCGAGCCGGACTTGGCAGTGGCCGACGACCTTCTTTACTTTGCGGGTATTGCGCCTCCGACGCTGCGGCTGTACCCGGTCGTCTCCCACGTCGCCGAGAAGCTGCATGCCCTCACCATTCCGAGGAGCAGGCCAAACACTCGGGTGAGGGACCTTCCCGACATCGCTCTGCTCGCCACGACCGGCCCGATAGAAGGGGTAGAGCTTCGCCTAGCGTTCGAGAAGACGTTCAGATTTCGAGGGACTCACCCCCTGCCGACATCGATTCCCGTGCTGCCAGCATTCTGGGAAGCTTCTTATGCTGCGATGGCTGCGACCGATGAGTTGATCTGGAGGACTCTCGCGGAGGTTACAGAAGCGGTCTCGTCTTTCTTGAACCCCGTGCTCGGGCACTCCTCAAAGGTCGGGAGGTGGGAACCGGCGGACTGGTGTTGGCGGCCTCGGTCCTGAGAGGCCGCCCTGCTGTCCTGGCTGAGGAGCCGACGGAGAGGCTCTTGCAACCCCCACAGCCGCCTTTACTTTCAGTCTGTTAGGTGAGGAAATGAGCGAGGAGGGAAACTGGTGGAGCAACTCCGCGGGAGTTGGAACTCCCTCCTGTCCTGGCTGCGGGAGGTCCAGGCATGGGGGCAGGCCGGGGCGGTGAAGTAGGAGTCCACTACTCCACGGTTGGCGTCAGGAGCGTAACCGTCGGGAAATAGGTCCGGAATCGTCCCTCGTCGGCTGTCGCGAGCGGCCAACCCATGACCTGAGCATGAGCACCGATGAAGAAATCGGGTAGCGGTAGAGAGAGAGCCTCGCGACCGGATTCCGCGCGTCGCCGCTCCCGATACTCCTGGTATGCCTTCGCGCAAGGTTCCGCGGCAGCAGCCGGGATATCAAGGAGGGTGATTCCCCAACTCCGGAGTCGATCGGCAACAGTCTCCGGTTCGGCATCACCTACGCAGATCTCCGCGAGGCTGACCGCATTGACCGCCGCTCCGTCCTCCGACACACCCGCGGCGATCGTGCGTCGGGCCCATTCGAGGAAGGGCGACTGATCGGTGGAGGCGTAGATCAGGACGTTCGTATCGAGGAGGATCATGGCTCCCGGGTCATGGTCTTAAGGGAGTCCCAGGTCATCTTCGGCCGCAGAGGGGCGGCGGCGATGGCCTCGAGGCAGCTTTCCATGCTTATCCCGGGTCTCAGCTTTGGAGGTTCGAGGCGCACCAAGAGCAGGCGGCCTTCACCCTGGCTCTGGATGTCGAAGACCTCCCCGGGGCTTGCCGCAGGAAGGACTACTCGCTGCTTTGCATCCACCTTCGAAATCGCCATGCGCGAATTGTCCCACCAAATCCAGGCGAGGACAACACGCGAAGTCGATAGCCGAGGTTGTGTTGTCCCACGATTTCCCGGGCGCGAATCTACCACGGAATCTCGACGGACCGATATAAGTTACTTGAAAGATGGATGGTGGACCAACTCCGCGCCAGTTGGAACTCCCTCCTGTCCTGGCTGCGGGAGGTCCAGGCGTGGGGCTTGTCAGCGGAGGAGGGCGGGTGAGTCGGAAGAGCGGAACTCGTATCCGAGTTTGGAAATCGGGCCGGCGTGAGGTACTCTCATCAAGAGGCATCTTGGATGACGCGCACCATCATCACCCCCTCCGACCTGTCCCAAAGGACCCGAGAGATCCTGGATCGGGTGCAGCAGGGCGAGCTCGCCGTCGTCGCCAGTGGAGGGGCGGAGCGCATCGTTCTCCTGGATGCTCTCGACTTCCGGCTCCTGCTCGCCCTCGCCCTTTGTGCCACCGGCGAAGGCGACTACGGTGATCTTCCCGAGGCTCGGGTGCTCCGCGACTATCTGGACGAGAGAATCAGCCTCGGGAAGGCTGCCGAGCTGCTTGAGCTTACCCGGTTCGAGCTCGAGGGCAGCTTCCAGCGGCTGGGGATTCCCCTCCGTCGAGGAGTCCGTTCCGTCGAAGATGCCCAAGCCGATATCGCCGCCGCACGCAGGCATGCCTGAGCTGCTCCGCCCCGCATGTCGCCCCTGGCAGACACGACGGTCCTGAACAACTTTGCCCAGATTCGGAGGCCCGACCTCCTGAGGGGAGCCTGGCCAGATCTCGCGGCTCCGATCCCGGTCTGGAACGAGCTGGAGCTGGGTGTCCGCCTCGGATTGGTCCCGGCTTGCGACTGGTCCTGGCTGAAGCTCCTCGACCTGACGGAGCAAGAGCAAGTCCGGGCGGATGAGGTCGGCCGGGCTCTGGATCCCGGAGAAGCTGCTTGCATCGCGGTAGCCAGTTCTCGCGGGCTCCTCATGCTTTCCGATGACTGGGAAGCGAGGGCGCTCGGCCGGTCATTCGGTCTCGAGGTCTCTGGTTCCCTGGGTGCTCTCGACCGCCTTGTCTGGAAGCAGATTCTCAGCTTGGACGAGGCGGACGCTTTCCTGACAGAGATGGTGCGCCGAGGTTTTCGCAGCCCGTACCGGTCGCTTCGTGAGATACCCCGCTGAAGTGGGATTTCGCGAGATGCGACGAAAACCTGCCGGAAGGAAGTGAAAGTGGACCAACTCCGCGCCAGTTGGAACTCCCTTCTGTCCTGGCTGCGGGAGGCCGCAGCGTGGGGGCAAGGGGCTGAGGCAGAGGGGTAGGGGCTGACCGGGATCAGGGCGTCAGGAGGGTGACCGTCGGGAAATAAGTCCGGAAACGTCCCTCGTCGGCTGTCGCGAGCGGCCAACCCATGACCGGGCTGGGTCGATCTGCCGCTCCTGAACCTGCTTGGCCAGGCACGGACCTGGCCAGGCCGAACGGCAGTCTCGAGCGGCGAAACTGAAGTCCGAAGCTCGAGCCACCCCTCACTCGCTCGGCGCCTCGTCAGGCGCTTTCGGTAGGAAGGCCACCACGAGCACAGACGGATAGTCCACGCGGGGGCTCTCGGTGTCAGGGTCGGCGTCGACTTCTAAGGGCAACTCGGTCAGGGCCTCCTGGACTGCCTCTGGCGTCAAGCGATCCGCGCGGCTGCTCACGAATCGCCAGACCACTCGTGCCTGGATCGCGGCCTCGAGGCGGAAGGGTCCATCGTTGAGGGCCGCCGCGATCTCGCCTCGACACGGCGACGACGCGTCCGCGGGGCAGAGGCTGACCAGCGCCCTCTCCGCTTCGAGGCTTCGCCGCACCAACGGGTCGCACGTTTCGACCTCGCGAGACGGCACGGCAGCGCAAACGCGAATCCGCACCTCCCGTGAGGTTTCATCCACCACTTCTACCGGTGCTGTGTACGGGATGCCAATGCGCATGACGTCTCGCGAGCGCGCGCAGCGGGTCAGCGCGGCCGTCGCCGACGTCATGACGGCTTGCTGCTGATCTGCGGAGAGCTGAGACTCCCGCGGGGCAACGATGTCCGCGCACCATTCCACCCGCGACGGTACGGCGACCTCCAAGACTTCCGCGCGTGCGGCGAGTGCGGCAAGAAGCGAAATAGGCACCCAGATTGCTGAACGGCTCATGTTCACGAAAGGCCTCCTTACTGTTGCCCGAGGCATAGCAGATTGCCGGTGGGAGTGGCCAACGAGCTGGCCAGGAACCCAACGCCCTGCGCAAGCCCCGTTGCAAGGGCAGACTCCGCCAGACCGAAGGAACCGGACACTATTGGGTTGATGCTGACGCTGAGGACGTCGTCGATTAGGGGCACCGATGAGTCGACCTGCGGGGAGACGCCACCAACCAACAGCACGCCCCCCGGCAAGCTGGCAATCGAGACGACCCCGCGATTGCAGACGCGGAGCCTTCCGTCATCGAGTTGCAGCAGCGGGTTCGTTAGCATGGCCGTGGCGCCCAAACCATGGACCTCGAACCTCTTGTGCCACTTCAAGGCGACCTTGTCGTGGAGCTTCGTCTTCCACTCGCAGCCCTCCCACCGGACACACCCGCAGATGCCAAGCACGCACTTCGTCTCGGTGCAACAGAGTCCAGACGTCGACACCCACTTCTCGGGAAGGACTTCGAACTCCTCGGGCTCGGTGTCGCACGACGCACCGCTGGTGCTCTTGAGGAGAACTCCGAGCGGCGCTAGGTTGCCGGTCGCCGCGAAGTTGCCCTCGCGTACCACGACGTCGAGGGCGGCCCCTCCCGAGGCGTAGTTGTACTCGACGGGTATGTTCAGCTTGCAGAATGCCTCGGCGGGTATCGACGACGTAGCCCAGCCGGTGAACGCACCGACTTTGGCGGTTCCCGTGCCGGATAAGCGGTCCGAAAGCCCACTTGCCGTCGCCGAGATCTCGAAACCGGCATCGTCGTTGATGTGAGCTTCCCCGCTGACGCTCAACCGCCCGGATGCCCAGAAGGAGACATCCTGATACACGTACTGCACGGGGTCGCTCTGCGGCAGCACGGTCACGGATACCGCGCTCACCGTCAGTCGCGCTTCGCCAACCGCGACGTCGGTACCGAACTGAACGGCGGCGTCCCGAAGATCCAAGGAAAAGCCGCTAAAGGTGACAGGGAGGAACGTCAGCGAATCATCCAGCGTGGCCGAGCCGCTCATCCGGTCGAGTTTGATCGGAGCGGCTGGTGTCGCCTCGAAGGCAACCTCGCTCGGTCGGTCTGCGGGCCGCGGGTGCGAGACATGGGTCGCGTCGATGGTGAGGCCGGCCATGCTGAACTCTGCCAGCTCGCCATTCGCTACCAGCGACAGCTCCCGGAGGTTGATCCGCGGCGCGCTGATCAGGGTCCCGGAAAGATCGATGGTAGCCGACGGGTCGAGAAGGGCGAGCTCGACATCCCGGGCCGCGAACTGGCCGCTCAACAGGGATACGTGCCCGGTCGCCATGTCGAGGCCAATGCGCGCCGTTCCCTGCGCCGAGAGCGCCAGCGTCGCGCGCGCCTCTTTGCCCTTCTCGCCGACCCGGATGATGGGCTGCCCGAGGGCGAGTAGCTCGCTGCTGATGGTGAGTGCGCCAGTGGTCTCTTTGCCCACCGCGAGCGGCGTCGCGTTGGTAAGCAACACTCCTGCCGAAGCGAAAGATGGTGTGGCCCCCGCCACGAATGGCTTCGTGGCGACCGTGCTGGCCAAGGTCAGACGAAGGCCATCGGCTGGCACCTCTAGGCGGCTCTTCTCAAGCTCGGGCCACTGGAGAACCACGACACCGGAAAAGTTTCCCTGGGTGATCGACGCGGAGAGCAGAGCCTCTTGGTCGTCGTCGCGAATCGTCACCGAGGAACCCACAGGCGGAAGGGCGATCGCGAGTGGAATACGTATCTCGACTCCAATCGCGCCCAAGGTGAACGGGAGTGAGATCCCTTGCGAGATCTCGACGCGCCCGATGTTGAATCGTGACGCAGCGAGCTTGCCCTGGATTTTCAGACTGTTGGGCGCACCGCTTACCTCCAGGTGGAGCGTCTCGGCGGCCTCGGCGGAGACGAGAAAGGAGAGGGCCGGCAAGGCGGGGCGCGACCAGTCGATGTTCCCCTCCACCATCTTGGAGTCGAGCTTTGCGAAATGAGCCTTGACACCACCCCGAACCAGTACGGCGTTCCCCGTCGTCTTGACCTCACCCCGATCGGACTCTAAGGCGACGTCGCTGCTCGAGAGCGCCGACAGCACCAAGCCCTGGCCCGCTGGCGCTTCGGCCACCGAAGTCAGCTCCTTGACGTGGAGCGTCGGACGGTCCAAAGCTGCCGTGTCGGTGTCGCGCGCGAATACGGCGGTGCCAGCCGCTCCTGCCAGGTTGTGCACAATCGCCGTCGACTGCCCAGCGGTGGTCTTGATCTCGACGTTCTGGACCTCGAGTGTGGCCTCTCGGAGAACGACGGGCCCCAGCGCGAGTTCGGGAGCGGCGAAGGAGAGTCGTGAGGTGCTGCGCATCCTTGCCTTCCAGAATCGCGCGAGGCGCTTGGCGAGGTCGAGATGCACGGTCACGTTCTCGGTGTTCGGCGCGATGGGCGCAAGGTCGGCAGTCGCCACGGCGCCACCTGGGAACGTGATGGCGGCGCCAATGACATTGCGGTTCCAGGCCTCGATCTGCAACGTGCCCTCGAGCCGGTCCGACAAGGCGAGGACCCGGGTCACGTTCTCGACGTAGAGCTGGGCACCGGCAAGGGGCATGGTGCCTCCGGCCAGGCTGATGGCACCGGACTTAACATGGCTCAGCGTCGCCTTGAACTGGCGGGCATCGATCTGAAACCGATTCCCGCCCCCATTGTTGGAGCGGAACAGCTGCGCGTTTAGGACCGGGAGGGCTTGGATTGTTCCCGCGAGCAGAAGGTGGATCCCCGCTTTCTCGGCTTCCTGAGCAATCTCCTCGCAACTGAGCAGGGCTTCCTGGTCCGGCAAGGTGCTGTCGAAAATGAACAATCCCGCCCGGGAGCGCCTAGCAGGGTCGAGCTCATAGCTCCAGGGTACCCAGGTCCCGTCGGGCTTCGGGTTGGCGCGTGCCGGATCGCTCTGTCCGCGGACGCCATCCAAGCAGAGCGAGCCGATGGTCACACCACCCTTGTTTGCCGGCGAGGCCGCCGCCCAAACAGCGTGCTCACCGACCGCGGACAGGAACATAATCAGGGCGCAGATCGACCCGATGGCAAGAGGGGCGCCAGAATTTCTGCCCACGACGACTCGCCATCGGAATCGAGCCGACGCCAGGCGGGCGACGCCATCTCCAGATTCACCCGGGCTCGTTGCATGCTCAGTAACTTCACCCGCAAGCAGTAGCTTGACGCCCCCACTCCAGGAGCGACCGGTAATCCTCAGGGCCATGCCTGGGCCTCCTTTGAGTTGTTATAATGAACGAGGCACTGAATCCGAACACGTCTCCTGTCCTAGTAGGCCATTCGTTGGGATAGACGGACACTGGTTGCGAATTCCGGTCGGTGGAAGGGTTTCGGCTACTTCACGACGGCTCAAGCCGCCAGTCGGGGCGCGGAGGCACCTGCTCGATCAGGCACGGCGAATGCCGACGCTGCGGCCGGTAGATCTCCGGCAAAGGATCGAGCTCGCCGATCAGGGAACCGAGGTCCGTCGCCACGTTCCACGGCTCCACCCGTTGTAGATGACGACCGGAATGATCAGGGGCAGCTGCCTCCAGCCCGCCGCCGGCTGGCCCGCCAGCAGAAGCTGGTAGAAGAGGCTTTCATAGCCCATGAGCCGGACCGGCATGGAGGGATCCGGCCGCGACTGGAACTCCAGGAGGATGTAGACGTAGACCGGCTCTCCGCCATCCTTGCGTCGGAACTGCCAGATGACGTCGCTCTCGCGGTTCTCGTGTTTGGGGGAGACGAAGGAGGCGTCGACGCGCACGCCGGAGCCGAGGTCGATGCGCTCCACCCACTGCTCACCCAGGATCTCCCGTAGGAGATCCTGGATCATGCGCCGGTGGGCGAAGAAGAGCCGGTAGCTGAGGTCGTGCTGTCCCACGATTTCCCGGGTGCGACTCTACCACGGGATCTCTTGGGAACGACACAAGTTTCTTGGAAGGGTGATGGTGGACCAACTGCGTGCCAGTTGGAACTCCCTCCTGTCCTGGCTGCGGGAGGTCCAAGCGTGGGGGCAAGGAGCCGAGGCAGAGGGGTAGGGCTGACCGGGATCTCAGGGCGTCAGGAGGGTGACCGTCGGAAAATAAGTCCGGAACCGTCCCTCGTCGCCTGTCGCGAGCGGCCATCCCATGACCTGAGCATGGGCACCGATGAAGAAATCGGGCAGCGGTAGAGAGGGAGCATCGCGACCGGATTCCGCGCGTCGCCGCTCCCGGTACTCCAGGTAGGCTTTCGCGCACGGTTCCGCAGCGGCAGCAGGGACATCGAGGAGGGTGATGCCCCAACTCCGGAGCCGATCGGCAACAGTCTCCGGTTCGGCATCGCCGACGCAGATCTCCGCGAGGCTGACCGCATTGATCGCCGCTCCGTCCTCCGACACACCCGCGGCGATCGTGCGTCGGGCCCATTCGAGGAAAGGTGACTGATCGGTGGAGGCGTAGATCAGGACGTTCATATCGAGGAGGATCATGGCTCCCGGGTCATGGCCTTGAGGGAGTCCCAGGTCACCTTCGGCCGCAGAGGGGCGGCGGCGATGGCCTCGAGGCAGCTTTCCATGCTCATCCCGGCTCCCGGCTTCGGACGTTCGAGGCGCACTAGGAGCAGGCGGCCTTCACCTTGGCTCTGGATGTCGAAGACATCCCCGGGTCTTGCCGCAGGAAGGACCACTCGCTGCTTTGCATCCACCGTCGAGATCGCCATGGGCGAATTGTCCCACCAAATCCAGACAAGGACAACGTCTCCACCACGGAATCTCGCGGAAACGACACAAGTTGCTGGAAAGGGTGATGGTGGAGCAGAAGGGATTCGAACCCTCGACCCCCACGTTGCGAACGTGGTGCTCTCCCAACTGAGCTACTGCCCCATCTTGGGAGCGCGTATTGTACTCGGGAGGCCGCGGCGCGGCAAGAGGTTATGCCGGGGGCGGCGGAGCGGGGCTCGCCAGCTCGGCCACGGTGAGGTCTCCCAGGCGCTCGGCCCGGGCTCGGGCGAAGTCTCCGATCAGCTCTTCCAGGCGGTCCTGGAGCTCGCCGCCGGCGAGCTCGGCGCTGCGCCCCGCCCGGTGGTCGTAGGCCTGCAGGACCAGCTCGGCCTTCAGCCGGTGGGGGTCCGAGGCCAGGAAGTAGCCGCGGTCGCTGTAGGCCCGCAGGATGCCGTGGGAGAGGAGCGGACGGAGGATCACATCCAGCTCCCGGCTCGGCAGGCTCAGCCGGTCCGCGAGCGCGTTGAGCGAGAGCACCGGCTCCCCCCTCGCGAACCGTCGCGCGATCAGCGCCACCGCCGCCAATCCCACCCAGGCCGCCTGCACCGGCGGATGCCGGTGCAGGCCGTGCGAGAGCACCCGGAAGTGCTGCGCCGTGTAGGCCGCCTCGCTTCCCAGCAGGATGATGGTCCAGGTCAGCTCGATCGAGATCATGAAGAGCATGGCGAAGGCGAAACTGCCGTAGACCACGTTTACCCCCTGGAACAGGCGGACGTAGGCGCCGAAGCCGACCCGCAGGATCTCCAGGAGGATGGCCGCCAGCAGCCCGCCCGCCAGCGCGTTGCGGAAGCGCACCGTCGTGTATGGCACCAGCCAGTAGAGCGTCGTGAGGCCCACGATCGTGGCCGCCAGGGGGAGGAGGTTGAGCAGCAGCGACTGCGCGAACGCCTGGCGCAGCGCCGGGCTCTGGCGCAACGCGATCAGGCTGGAGAAGGTCACGCCGATCAGCACCGGCCCCCAGAACAGGAGCAGCAGGAAGGAGAGCAGCCGCACCCGGAACGGCCGGCGCCGCGACACGTTCCAGATCCGGTTAAGCGACTCCTCGACCGTGGAGAAGGCGAGGAGCGTCGTGGTCAGGAAGATCGCCAGCCCGAAGCCGTGGAGCGTCTCGGCTTGGTCGAGGAACTCCCCGACCTTCTCGACCACGCTCTCCTCGGAGTAGGGGAGCACCTGGACGAAGACCTCCAGCGTGCGCTGCGGGTACTGCTGGAACACCCGCGCGCCGATGAAGGAGAAGGCCGTGAGCAGCGGCACCAGGGAGAGGACGGTGACGAACGCCAGGGCCGAGGCGGTGAGCAGGACCGAGTCCTCGTTCGCCTGCCGCAGGGTCAGGGCGACGTAGCGCGCGAACTGCCGCGGGAACGAGGGGCGCTCCATCGCCGCCGGTCTCACCAGGGGACGGTCTCGCCCGTCTTCGGCAGCGCAGGCCTGGGCCAGGCTGTTTCCGCGATGGCGGTCGAGAGCGCCTTGCGCGCCGGGTCCTCGCCGTGGTTGAGGAAGATCCGCCCGGGGATTCCCGGCAGCGCCTGGCACCAGCGCAGCAGCTCGCTGTGGTCGGCGTGGGCGGAGAGGCCGTGGAGCTGGTGGATCTGTGCTCGCACCCGCACGGTCTGGCCGTGGATGGCCACGGTGTCGGCCCCGTCCACCAGGGCCCGGCCGCGCGTGCCCGCGGCCTGGAAGCCCACGAACACGATCGAGTTGCGCGGTTCGCTCAGGCGATGGAGCAGGTGGTGCACGACCCGTCCGCCCGTGGCCATGCCGCTCCCGGCCACGATCACCAGCGGACCGCGCTGGGCGTTGAGCGCCTTGGACTGATCCGCGGTGCGGGCGCGCTCGAAGCGGCCGGTGCCGAGCGGATCGTCGCCGGACTCGATGAGCGCGGCCATCTCCTCGTCGTGCTCGGCCTGCGCCTGCTTGTAGATCTCGGTCGCCTCGATCGCCATGGGGCTGTCCAGGACGACGGTGTGGGGGTCGAGCCGCCCCTGGTCCGAGAGCGCGGCGAGGTGGTAGAGCACCTCCTGAGTCCGTCCCAGGGCGAAGGCCGGGATGACGACCACGCCGCCGCGGCCGAAGGTCTCCGCGAGGATCTGCCCGAGGGCCGCGGCCGCGTCCTGCTCGGCATGCTCGCGGTCGCCGTAGGTAGACTCGAGGAGGAGCGCCGCGGGCGCTTCGAGGGGCGGCTCCGGGTCCTTGAGGATCGGCACGCCGTAGCGGCCGACGTCGCCGGAGAAGCACCAGGTGCGGCGCTCGCCGTCGGCCCCCTTGGCGGACATTTCGATGGTGGCCGCTCCCAGGAGGTGGCCGGCGCGCCGGTAGCGGAAACGCACGCCCGAGAACAGCTCGTGCTCCTGGTCGAAGGGGATCGGCCGCAGCAGCTTGAGCACCCGGCGGACGTCGTCGGTGGTGTAGAGCGGGCGGGGCGCGGGATGGCGGCTGTAGCCCTTCTTGAGGGCATACCGGACCTCCTCTTCCTGGAGCCGCCCGGCGTCCTGGAGCACGAGGGAGATCAGGCCGCGGCTGGGCTTCGTGCAGTAGATCGGGCCGGAGAAGCCCTCCGCGGCCAGGCGGGGGAGGAGGCCGGTGTGGTCGAGATGGGCGTGGGTGAGCACCACGGCGCCCAGGCTCTGGGGCGGAAAGGGAAAGGGGCTCCAGTTGCGCTCCTCCAGCTCCTCATCCCCCTGGTAGAGGCCGCAATCGACGAGGGCCGAGTGCCCTCCCCAGGATAGACGGGTGCAGCTCCCGGTCACGACTCCGCAGGCTCCGTAGAAGGTCACGCTCGCCATGGATCCCTCCCTTTCGTCCCGCAGAGTCTACCCCGGTCCCCCCAGGGCATGAATCGTGCTAAAACTTTAGAGTGCCGATCCACCGTGCCGGGCCGTTCCGCCGGCCGATGATCTCTTCAACCGCGAAGTTGTTGAGCCAGATAGGGGGCAGTCATGGCTGAGGATGTTCTAAACGATATTGAGGCGGGTGTCGAAAAGGCGCGCAAGCGTGGCGCCGAGGGTGTAGCGGCGGCACGCGAGCGCTTCCAGAAGCTGGGCGAGGACGTGCAGGGCCGTTACCGCGAGGTGTCCGAGGACGTCAAGCGCGGCGCCGAGCGCGCTTCCGCCGAGATCCGCCGCGGCGCCGAGCGGGCGCGGGAAGGCTACCAGGACGTGGCCGACAACGCCCGCCGGGGCTACGACAAGGTGCGGTCCGACGCCGGCAACCTGACTCGCGAGGTGGGCTTCTACGTGCGGGACAACCCGGGCAAGGCGCTCCTGATCGCCGCCGGGGTCGGGTTCCTGCTCGGCCTGATCGCGCGCGGACGCGGCGACGACGACGTTTAAGGAGAGAAGACGATGGAAGACTTCGTGAACGACGAGGAGACGCGAGGAGGGACGAGCGTGGAGGAGATCCTCGACGAGCTGCTGCCGGAGCAGCTGGAGTGGGAGCGGCTGGTGCGCGCCTACCCGGTGCCGGCCGTGGCGCTCGCCGCGATCGGAGGCTTCTACCTCGGCCTGCGGCACGGGCCGGAGATCCTGACCGCGGTCTCCGGCTTCGTGGCCTCCGAGGTCTCGCGCAACGTGAGCGAGCTCATCGGGTAAGCTCCGACTCCGCGTGAGGACGATCCTCCACATCTCCGACGTCCACTTCGGGCCTCCGCACCTGCCCCGGGTGTCGCAGGGCGTGCTCGAGTTCGTCGAGCGCCATCGCCCGAGCCTGGTCGTGCTGTCAGGCGACCTCACCCAGCGCGCCAAACCGGAGCAGTTCCGGGAAGCCCGCGCCTTCGTGGACCTCATCCCCGTGCCCACGATCGTGGTGCCGGGCAATCACGACGTGCCGCTCTACCGCGTCTGGGAGCGGGTCTTCCAGCCGTTCGGCTGCTACCGCCGGCACTTCAGCGAGGAGCTGGAGCCGGTCTTCCGCGACGGCGAGCTGCTGATCGTCGGCATCAACACGGCCCACGGCTGGACGGTCAAGGAGGGGCGCATCAAGCTCGGCCGTCTCCTGGAGGTGGCGCGGATCTTCGAGGAGGCGCCGGCGGAGCTGTTCAAGATCGTGGTGGCGCACCACCACATGATCCCGCCGCCCAACTTCGGCAGCCAGCGCGTGCTGGGCAACGCCTACGAGGCCATCGACCTGTTCTCCGGCGTCGGGGTGGACCTGATCCTGTCCGGCCACCAGCACCAGACCTACATCGGCAACTCCGAGGAGTTCTACCCCAAGAAGGGGAGGCCGCCGGTGGTCGTCCTCCATTCGGGGACCACGACCTCGCGCCGGGGCCGGGGGGCCGAGCGCGAGAAGAACTCGTGCAACTGGATCCGCATCGACGAGCGGTCGATGATCGTCTCGCACTACCGCTGGCACGACAGCCTGGAGCGCTTCGCGGAGCACAGCCGGCACTGGTATCCGCGCCAGGAGGTCGTGCCCTACACGCTGGAGGGGCTCCAGGAGGACCACCCCGCCCCCGTGCCCGATCCGGGCGCGGTATGATCGGCTTCTTGGAGGTGCAGCATGGCTGAAGAGTGGGCAATCGTGAAGGACGTGGGTACGGACGAAGAGGCGATGGTGATCGTGGGATTCCTGGAGAACAACGGCATCCCTGCCGAGGTGGATTCCCTGCAGTCGAGCGAGTTCCCGCTCGGCGACAACGTGGACAGCGTGCGGGTGCGGGTGCCGGCCGAGCGCGCCGGGGAGGCGACCGCACTGCTCAACACGCGCGAGGACGTGACGACCGGGGCGGACGGGGCCCTGGCCGGGGCGCCCGTGGACGAGACCTCGGGCGGGGAGGGCTCCGGCCAGCCGTGACGACCCCGGACGGGGGCCGCAGCGTCGGCCGCTATCGCATCCTCGGCTTCCTCGGCGCGGGGGCCATGGGTGAGGTCTATCTCGCCGAGGACCCCCACATCGAGCGCAAGCTGGCGATCAAGACCGTGCGCCTGACCGGCCGGACGGCCGAGATCGAGGACCGCACCAAGCGCCTGCTGCGCGAGGCCCGCGCCGCCGGCCGGCTGCTCCATCCGAACATCGTCACGCTGTTCGACGCCGGCGAGACCGAGGGCCAGCTCTACTTGGCGTTCGAGTTCGTCGAGGGGACCGACCTCGCCGGCCGCATCGAGGCCGGACCGGCCCTGACCCTGAGGGACGTGCTGCGCATCGTCCGCCAGGTGGCCGAGGCTCTCGACTACGCCCATCGCCAGGGGATCGTCCACCGCGACATCAAGCCGAGCAACATCCTTCTGGACACGGCGGGCCGGGTGAAGGTGGCCGACTTCGGCATCGCCAAGGTGACCGGGCAGAGCACGGAGCTGACGGTGGCCGGCTCGGTCATGGGCAGCCCGCAGTACCTGTCGCCCGAGCAGATCCGCGGCGACGACCTGGACGGCCGCTCGGACATCTTTTCGCTGGGCGTGGTGCTCTACGAGCTGCTGTCGAAGAAGCGGCCGTTCGACGGCGAGACGATCACCACGCTGGTCTACCAGATCCTGCACAAGGAGCCGCCGCCGGTCTCGTCCCTGCGCTCGATTCCGCCGCGGCTGGAGAGGCTCCTGCGGGACATGCTCGCCAAGGACCGGGACCAGCGCACCGCCACCGCCGGCCAGGTCGCGGAGGAGCTCGCCGGCATCGAGCGCGAGCTCGACGACGAGACGCTGTCGGCCCCGGCCGTCCGCGGGCCGGAGATGGCCCCGACCACCGTGCTGCCGCGCCGCACCACCGGCAGCACGGCGCCGTCGGCTCCCCCGCCGCCCCCGCTGCCGGCCGTCCCGACGCACCGATCGGAGCCTCATCCGCCGGTGCGCCCGGCGACCGGCCGGACGATGGTCGCCACGGAGGGGATCTCGCCGCGGCGTTGGATCCCCCTGGTCGTGGCCGTGGTGCTGATCGCCGCGGTGGCGGGCGGCTGGCTGCTCCTGCGCAAGCCCGATTCGCAGCCGGAGGAGCAGGTGGCGGCCGCGCCGGCTCAGCCCACGGCGACCCCGGCCGCCGGCCCCGTCCCCACACCCACTCCGGCAGTCTCGTCTCCGGCCGCGCCAGTGCGGACGCCCGAGCCGACCCCGACGCCGCGGATGTCCCAACCGATCCTGCCGCCGGTAGCGGAACCGCGCCGGGAGACACCCGCGGTCCCGTTACCGACGCCGACGGCGGAGCCGCAGCGGCCCCCGGTCGAGATCCGGAACGAGCCGACCCCCGCTCCGGAGCCCCAGAAAGACGAGCCCCGGCCCGCCCCCGCCGGCCCGGTGATCCGCACCGGCCTAGGACTCGCCTTCCGCGTGACCCCTCCCGATGCCTTCGTGCGCGTCGACGGGACGGTGATCGGCAAGGCCAAGGACTGGAGCGGCCAGAAAGGGGCGCGGACCTACAGCCTGCCGGGAGCGGGGGAGTACGAGATCGTCATCCGGGTCGACGGCATGAAGGAGCACCGCATCACGGTCGAGGCGAGCGAGACCGCCGGCATCACGCCGATCATCGCCAGGCTCTCGCCGCTGCCCGCCGCCCAGGTGGAGGCCGGGGACCTGAAGACGATCCGGGTGAGCCAGGCCGTGGCCTTCCGCGTCCGGCCGCAGGCCGCCATGATCCTGGTCGACGGCCAGCCCGCGGGCCGGGCGGCGGAGTACGCCGGTGGCCTGCGCCCCGCGAGCTGGCTCCGGCTCCCCGAAGGTAAGCACCGGATCTCCGTCGTCGCCCGGGGGCACCGCCGGTACGACGTGATCGTGGAGGTTGTGCCCGGCGCGCCGCGGGAGCGGGAGAAGATCGAGGTCGATCTGCTCGCGGGGGGTGACGATTGATCGCGCGCCAGGCTGTGGAACCCGTGTCCGCCCTGTTCGGGACGGCCCGCCTGGAGCGGCTCGGCAACGGCCTGACCGTCTGCCTGGTCGAGAACCGCCAGGCGCCGATCGTCACCTCCGCCCTCTTCTACCGCGCCGGCACCCGGGACGAGCCCGCGGGGCACGGCGGCGTGGCGCACTTCCTCGAGCACATGATGTTCAAGGGCTCGGCGCGCTACGGTCCGGGCGAGATCGATCGCCGCACGCAGGCCCTGGGCGGCGTCAACAACGCCTTCACCAGCCACGACGCGACCGGCTACTACTTCAACTTCGCCGCCGACCGCTGGACCGAGGCGCTGGCGATCGAGGCCGACCGCATGGCGAACCTGACGCTCGATCCCGAGCAGGTGGCGAGCGAGCGCCAGGTGATCCTCGAAGAGATCGCCATGTACGAGAGCGAGCCCTGGGACGCCCTGGAGACCGAGGTGCAGGCCCGCCTCTTCCCTTCGCACCCGTACGGCCGCCCGGTGCTCGGCACGCGCGAGGACCTGGTGGCCACCGGGCGCCCGGAGCTCGCCGGCTTCCACGACAGCTTCTACCGGCCGGACAACGGCATCCTGGTCCTCGCCGGGGACCTCGGTCCGGGAGCGTTGGACGAGGTCGAGCGCATCCTGGGAGGGCTGCCGGCGGGCGCCCGCCAACGGGAAAAGATTGCGCCGCCGGTCTGCCCGGCCTCCCTGGTGCGGATCGAGCGCCGCAAGGGCGAGGTGGCGCGGATCCTCCTCACCCTGCCCGCGCCGCCGGGCTCCCATCCCGACCATCCGGCCCTGAAGCTGCTGGTCACCGTGCTCGCGGGCGGGCGCGCCAGCCGTCTCCACCGGGCGCTGGTGGACGAGGGCCAGCTCTGCGCCTGGGTCTCGGCCGACCTGACGGAGAGCCTGGACGCGAGCCAGGTCACGATCGCCGCCGAGGTAGTGCCCGGCGTGGAGCCGGCCCGCGCCGAGGCCGAAATCCTGCGGCTCCTGGCCGACGTCGTCGCGGCCCCGCCCCGGGCCGAGGAGCTGGAGCGGGCGCGGCAGATCACCACGGCCGACTGGGTCTTCGGGCACGAGCGCGTGCACCAGCAGGCCCTGTCCGCGGGGCTCGCCCTGGCCGTCTTCGACCTGGAGCATCTCGACCGGCACCTGCGCCTCCTGCTGGAGACCGGGGCGGATCGCGTGCACGAGGTCGCCTCCCGCTATCTCCGGCCCGAGCGCGGCGGCGTGCTCGGCTGGTCCCTGCCCAAGGCATGACGGAAAGCCGATCGCTGGCCGTGCGCGTGCGGCGGGTGGAGGGTGCGCCGGTGGTGGCGGTCCGCGTCGGCGTGCGGGCCGGCGCGCGGGTGGAGCCGATCCCCGGGCAGACCCTGCTCACCGGGCGCATGCTCAGCGAGGGCACCCGGACGCGCGACTGGCTGCGCATCGCCGACGAGGCCGAGGGCAAGGGGATGGTCCTGGCCAGCTACGGCACGTTCGAGTGCCATGGCGTGGCCGTGGATGCCCTGGCCCGGGATTGGGAGCTGGCCCTCGAATGGGCCGCGGAGCTGCTGCTCGCGCCGTCGTTCCCCGAGGACCGCTGTGCGTGGCTGGCGAAGCAGGCCACGGC
>Ga0268265_10000730_pt1 | contig 32115 bp, 37 predicted proteins | sample KBSSwiS52_FD_190355 | JGI IMG/M metagenome (GOLD analysis project Ga0268265, IMG submission 190355) | Switchgrass rhizosphere microbial communities from Kellogg Biological Station, Michigan, USA - KBS Switchgrass S5-2 (SPAdes) (version 2) | ecosystem: Host-associated > Plants > Roots >...
CGCCATCGCTATACTGGGCGCCGGTTTTTCGGCCCTCTTAATTTCTGGGAATCACTTCGTGAACTCACCGCAATTGGCGTTTATCGGCGCCGGCAATATGGCGTCCGCATTGATTGGCGGATTGGTTAAGCAGGGCTTCGCGGCCGCGCGCATCATCGCCAGTGATCCGATGCCGGCAATGCTCGATAAGCTCAGCGCGATCGCGCCAGTGCGCCGTACCTCGGACAATGTCGAAGCCATCGCCAATGCCGACGTGGTCGTGCTCGCGGTCAAGCCGCAGGTGATGAAGCAAGTGCTGCAGCCGCTGGCGGATATATTGCAGCAGCGCCGCCCATTGATCATTTCGATTGCCGCCGGCATCGAGATCGCCAGTATCGAACACTGGCTCGGCGGTCAACTACCGATCGTGCGCTGTATGCCGAACACGCCGGCACTGGTGCAGCTCGGCGCCACGGGTTTGTTCGCGAATGCGGCGGTCAGCGCGGCCCAGCGCGAGCTGGCCGACGCAATTCTGCGCGCGGTCGGCATCGCTTTATGGGTCGATAGCGAAGCGCAGCTCGATGCGGTAACGGCGGTATCCGGTAGTGGGCCCGCGTATTTCTTTATGGTGATGGAAGCGATGCAGGCCGCCGGCGAACAGCTCGGCCTGGCGACCGACACAGCGAAATTGCTGACACTACAAACCGCGCTCGGCGCCGCGCGGATGGCACTCGACAGCGATGTCGATACCGCTGAACTGCGCCGCCGCGTGACCTCGCCGAACGGTACCACCGAGCGCGCGATTGCCAGTTTCGAAGCCGACGATCTGCGCGGCATATTTGCGCGCGCGCTGACCGCGTGTTGTGACCGTTCCGAGCAACTGGCGCGCGAACTGGGTTCGAGCTAAGCCGTCGCTCGATTAACCAAGCCGTCTTTAACAAAAAAATAGGAGTCGCAATGGGTATGCTGGGCGATGTCGCCGTTTTTCTGATCCGCAATATTGGCGGCCTGTTTCTGTGGGCGGTGCTGCTGCGGTTCCTGCTGCAACTGGCGCGCGCGGATTTCTACAATCCGATTTCGCAGGCGCTGGTGCGTATTACCAACCCGGTGATCAAACCGCTGCGTCGCATCATTCCCGGCTTCTTCGGCATCGACATCGCTTCTCTGGTGCTGGCGATTGCGGTGAAACTGGTGATGGTGGTGAGCATCTTTGTGATCCAGACCGGCGCCTTCAATTTCAGCATCCCGCTGGTATTGGCAGTGTCGGTGCTCAGCTGCCTGGTGACCGTGCTCAATATCTATTACTTGGCGATGCTGGCGATGATCATCGTCAGCTGGGTGGCGCAGGGCAGCTATAACCCGGCCATCGTGCTGATCAATCAGATTGCCGAGCCGGTGATGGCGCCGTTTCGCCGCCTGCTGCCGCCGATGGGCGGTATCGACTTCTCGCCGATCCTGGCATTCCTCGCGCTGAACGTGGTCAAGATCGTGCTGAGCGGCCTGGCGCTGAAAATCGGGCTGGTGCCGCATTCATTCCTGGGCATGCTGATTCTCGATATCTAAAGCGCGGTTATTGTGGTCGCTGCGGCAAGTTTCTATCGCTGGCAGAGCGGCGACCTACTGTTGTTCTGCCAGCTGCAACCGCAGGCGAGCCGCGACGAATTCGCCGGCACCCTGACCTCCGATGCGGGCGGCACTCGACTGAAGATTCGTATCGCCGCGCCGCCCATTGAAGGTCGCGCCAACGCGCAATTAATCGCCTTTCTCGCTAAACAATTCGGCGTCGCCAAGCGCGACGTCACCATCAGCAGCGGCGATGGCAGCCGGCAGAAGACCGTGCGCATCGAACAACCGACAAAATTGCCGCCGGCGCTGTCGATTGCACCCCCACCATCGAGTCTTTAGACTGCTGCCTGCCCAAAAATCGATAACACACGAATGTCGCACGTATTTCCCCACAACTCAGTCGGTCTGGTCGCTCCGCGCACGCAGCACTTTCGCGAGCCGATTGCGCTCGCGTGCGGCCGTGAATTACGCGAGTACGACATCGTTTATGAAACCTACGGCGAACTGAACGCCGATCGCTCCAATGCAATTCTGATTTGCCACGCGCTCAGCGGTCATCACCACGCCGCTGGCTATCACTCGCCCGACGATAAAAAACCCGGCTGGTGGGACGATTACATCGGCCCCGGCAAGCCGATCGATACGCGGCATTTTTATATCGTGAGCCTGAACAATATCGGCGGCTGTCACGGCTCGACTGGTCCCGCGTCGCTAAATCCCGTCACCGAAAAACCATGGGGCCCGGATTTCCCGAGCCTGCGCTGTCGCGATTGGGTGCATACCCAGCATCGGCTGATGCAGACACTTAATATTCCGAGCTGGGCGGCGGTGATCGGCGGCAGTCTTGGCGGCATGCAGGCGATGCGCTGGTCGCTCGAATATCCCGCGCTGGTACGCAACTGCATCGTGATCGCCTCGGCGATGAAATTGTCGGCGCAAAATATTGCGTTCAACGAAATTGCCCGACGTGCCATTTTGTCGGATGCAAATTTTCACGGCGGCCGCTATCTCGAACACGGCACCATTCCCGCGCAAGGTCTTGCGCTGGCGCGAATGGTCGGCCACATCACTTATCTGTCCGCCGACGGCATGATGGAAAAATTCGGCCGCGATCTGAAGGCCGGCGATTTCGATATGGGCAGCGACAACCTGGTGGAGTTTCAGGTGCAAAGTTATCTGCGGCGCCAGGGCGATGCATTTTCGAAAACCTTCGATGCGAACACGTACATCCTGATGACGCATGCGCTCGATTATTTCGATCTCGCACGCGAATACGGCGATGATCCTATTGCCGCGTTCAAATGTGCGCACAGTAATTTTCTGGTGATTTCATTCAGCAGCGATTGGCGATTTTCGCCAAAACGTTCGCGCGAAATCGTCGATGCGATGATTGCCGCAAAACGCTCGGTGACCTACGCCAATATCGATTCGCCGCACGGGCACGATGCGTTTCTGGTGCCGAACGCGCGCTACGAAGCGGTGCTCACCGCGTTTCTGCAAAATATTTATGCGGAGCTCGATTGATGCGTCTAGATCTCTCACTGATTCAAAATTGGATCGAACGCAACGCGCGTGTGCTGGATCTCGGCTGCGGCGACGGCACGTTGTTGATGGCATTGCGCGATAACAAAAATGCCGATGGCCTCGGCGTCGAAATTGATGGCAACGACATCACGCGCTGCGTGGCGCGCGGTATCAATGTCATCGAACAGGATTTGAACGACGATCTCGGCAATTTCGAAAGCGGCAGTTTCGATGCTGTGGTGATGACGCTGGCATTGCAGGCCTTGCGCTATCCGCATCGTGTGCTCGACGAAATGCTGCGCATTGGCCGGCACGGCATCGTCACCTTTCCGAATTTCGGCCACTGGCGTGCACGCTGGTATCTGTTTAGTCGCGGTCGCATGCCGGTATCGAAATTCTTGCCTTACACCTGGTACGACACGCCGAATATTCACTTCTGCACCGTGAAGGATTTTGAGGCGCTGTGTGCGGAAAAAAATATCCGTATCCTCGATCGCGCGATGATCAGCGGCAATTCACAAAGCGGACTCGCCCGCCTCTGGCCCAATCTGTTTGCGGTCACCGCGGTGTACCATATCGCTCGCTAACCCGCGCAGCCATTACTACGTACACCGCGCACGGAGGTAATGATCATGAAACGCCCATTCTTGTTGCTATTCGCGCTATTGCTGCGATCCACTTTATTGGCGATTACCAACACGCCGTTAGTGCTGGCGCAAAACGATGAAGCACGCACCGTCGAAACCAGCAAAACCTTCGGCGATTTCGAAGTGCTGTACAACGTATTTCCCTCGACCGATCTACGCCCCGACATGGCCACACACTATCAATTGGTGCGCGGCGGCGATCAGGCGATAGTGAATATTTCAATTCGCAATCATGCGAACGGCGGCAATATCGCGCAAGCCGCTGTGGTCGGCGGCACTTACTCCGATTTGATTCAGCCAAAAAAACTCGAGTTCCGCGAGATTCGCGAAGAGGGCGCGGTGTATTACATTGCGCAATTGCGCTTCACCGATCGCGAAACACTGCGCTTCGATATCACGGTGCAGCCGACCGTCGCTGGGCCGGCGCCGATTGGATCGCCGTTCAAAATTTCGCTTACCCGGCAATTTTTTATCGAGAAATAGCTGCTCGCTCGCGCAAAAAAATGTCGCAGGAGAAAATCGAAATGTCGCCGGAAAAATTTAAATGCGTCAATTAGTTCTCGCCAGCGGCAATCGCGGCAAGCTCGCGGAGTTTCAGCAATTGCTGGCGCATACCGGCTGGGAAGTTATTCCGCAATCGGCATTCGCTACGCCGGATGTCGATGAAACCGGTTTGAGCTTTGTCGAAAATGCGATTCTGAAAGCGCGCAATGCAGCGCAGCACAGCGGGCTGCCGGCACTTGCTGACGACTCAGGGCTCGAAGTCGATGCACTCGACGGTGCCCCGGGAATTTATTCGGCGCGCTTTGCCGGCAACGCTGCTGACGATGCGGCGAATAATCACAAACTGCTCGAGGCACTGGCCGCGGTGCCGGAGCCACAGCGCACTGCGCGCTTTCAATGCGTATTAGTATTTATGCGGCATACACGCGATCCCTCGCCGTTGATTTGCCAAGGCACCTGGGAGGGAAAAATTTTAACGGCGCCACGCGGCGAGCAGGGCTTCGGCTACGACCCACTGTTTTATATTCCCGCGCTGGCGCAAACCTCCGCCGAATTACCGCCCGCTTTAAAAAATCAATGCAGTCATCGCGGCCAGGCTTTGCAGCAAATGCTGCGCGCATTGCGCGATATTCACGGCGCACAATGAACACGCAGCATCGCGTCAGTCTCGCCGACGGTACTAGTTTTATGGCCGATCGCGACGAGAACTTGTTGCACGCGGCGCAGCGCGCGCACTGGCTGGTGCGCTACGGTTGTCGCAATGGTAATTGCCAGGCCTGCGCCGCCACATTGTTAGCGGGCAGCGTGGTGCAGCGCGATAAAATTATCGACGGCAGCACCGCATCCGAAATTCTGTTATGTCTGTGTCGTGCGCAATCGGATGTGCAAATTCAATTATCGAGCAATCCGCAGCCCGGCGATGTCGCGAATGCGCTGCGTCGCTATGTTCGCGTGACACAAATCGAGCCTTCTCTGCAGGGCTTTCGCGTATGTGTTGCGTTACCTGCCGGTCGCATGCCCGCTGTGTTGCCGGGCCAGTTTGCGCTATTGGAATTTGCTAATGGCGATGCGCGCGGCGATATCGATCACACAGCATCGCGCGGACGCGAACTGATATTACATATCGCCGCCGATAGAGAACTGGTGGTGGGCGAATACATTTATTTGCGTTATCCGCTCGGCGTTCCGCGCTAATTATTCATTGGAAATGATCATGCAACGATGGCTTAAAATTCTTCTGTCGCTGGCGCTGTTGATTGTCGTCGCGTACTGGTTACTAATCGATATCGCGATCAAGACATTCATCGAGCGCGAAGGTAGTAATGCCGTCGGCGCGCAATTAGTTATCGATGCGGCCACATTTCATTTATTTCCCACCACACTAACGCTGCGCAATCTGCAGATCACCGATACGCGCGCGACGGCGCGCAATACCATGCAGGCCGAAACGGTTTCGTTGCCGCTGCAGTTAAGCGAATTATTCGACAAGCAATTGATCGTGACCGCTATGCAAATTCACGGCTTGCGGTTTAATCAGCCACGCGCGCAAGCCGGCGCGCTGACGAGCAACGCGCCATCTGTTACCGATGCTGCGCGCGCACAGCGTCATCAACAATTGCGGGAAGCGCTGCAGCGTATCGATATAGCGCTGGCGAATCCATTGACCGCCGCCGACACGCAAGCCGCGGGTTCGATAACCGGCGTGCTGCTCGGCGATGCGCTCCAACCATTGCTTGCACAAATCGTCGCGCTGCTAACGCCGCCGCAAAATTCACTCGGCAATGATTGGCACATCTTATTGCGGCATATCGATGTCGATGGTCAGCTCGATCTCGGCACGCAGCCGCTGTTATTTACCGGCACGGTTGAAAACCTGTCCCCGCAGCCGCAGCATTTCGATACCGTCACGCGTTTTAATTTAACCAGCACGGCAGACCAGACCGGGCAATTAACAACGAGCGGCCTATTGGATTTTCGTAAGCTCGCCAATGCATCGGTGCGATTCGATCTCAGTGCATTGCCGGTGCGCGATATGCCGCTCGGCAGCGACAGCGATCTCACCATCAGCATTGGCCAGGCAGTGGCCGATGTTCAAGGTTTGTTGTCGCTGACCGGCAATCAAATCGATTTGAACGTGCTCGCGCATTTTCGCGAGGCCGCGCTGCACGTTGTTACCAGCGATGAGCCCGAATTACAGACAATTGCAGCAGTGCTGAAAAATACCACTGCGTTCGATTTAAATTTGCAGGCAAACGGCGATGTGCAAAATCCTGTGTTGAAATTAAATTCGAGTCTCGACCAACCGCTGGCTGCGGCGCTGCTGCATTTACAACAACAACGCAGTTTTCCTGCCGGTAACGGTGGTTTTTAACGCAATGCCAACGCATGAATTAAGCGTACTGTGCTGCCCGATCTCAGCAGTGAACGAGGAGTTACTCGGCCGGTATCGCGCACTGCTGAGCGCCGACGAATTGCAGCGGCTTAATAATTACCGTTCGCCGAGCGCCGCCAATGAATTTTTGATCGGCCGCGCCTTGCTACGCACCGCACTGAGCAAGCGCCTGCAGTGTGCCGCCGACGAATTGCGCTTCGCCCGCGATGATGACGGCAAACCTTTTTTGACTTCGCCCTCAGCTAACCAATGGCAATTCAATTTATCGCATAGCCACGCATGGGTTGTGGTGGCGTTGAGCAATATCGGCGCTATTGGCATCGATATCGAAGTGCACGGGCGCCACAATAATTTAACGGCAATTGCACATCGCTATTTTTCGGCGAGCGAGCAACGCAGTCTCGATAATTTCAGCAACAGTCCTGGCAATGAATGGCGGCGACAATTTTTTGCAATCTGGACTTTAAAAGAAGCGCACGCCAAAGCACTCGGCTGCGGGCTCGCAAAAATACTTGGCAGCAGCAGTATTGAAGTGGATCTCGCGCGGCAAACAATCGCTATGCAGTTATCCGATATTGCGCAGCCAGCGGCGCCGGTATCGAGCTGGCTGTATGCGCCGGATGCTTCGTGTTCATTAGCGGTGGTATTGCATGCGGCGACTGCGATCACGCCCGTGTTATCGCGTGCGATTCCATTGCAGCAGACGGAAGATTTAAATGCGCATTTATCTGCGCGGGGTTTGATTAAGTCCCCTCTCACGCGAGGCTAAGAAAAAGCGACTTATCGACGGCCCTTAGGCGATAGCTGGTGCCGCTAGTTGCAAGCCGCGCTCATAAAATTCACTGCTGCGTTGATGCTGCCCGAGACGCGCGAGCAGGCGTCCAAGTTCGACGCAGGTTTGCGGATTTTCTTCGAGCTTCAGACTTTGTTCGAAATAATCGCGGGCCGCGCTCCATTGCTGAACGCGCAACGCCAAACGACCCAAACATAAAAACAATGCCGCGCTACCGCCACGCTCACGCAACCATTGTTCGGCTTGGTTGAATTGGCGCTGTGGATCGACACTTTCGGCTTGGCCGTACAGAGCCACCAAGCGCTCGTCCCAGCCGCGCTTCAGCTGTATGCGCAGAATTGCTTCGGCCTCGGCGCCGGCACCGAGCGCCATCAACGCTCGTGCATAACTCGCCACCACTGGGGTGGCACGCTCGGCCGAACGCGGCAGATCGCGCCAGCAGAGATGCAGTGCCGATAATTGTTTGCCGGCACCGAGTTCATCTAACAGATTGGCCGTGGCGCGAACTTCAAGATCGACCACCGCTTCTTTGCTCAGCACTTTGTATTTGCGTAATTGCGGCGCGAGATCGAGCACATTGCGCCAGTCGTTCAGCCCGGTATACGCCTGCAGCAATAACTGCAGTACATGGGGATGTTTAGCAGCATTGTTGCGCAACCGTGTCAATAACGTGAGTGCCTCCGACCACTTGCGTTGACGCAACTGCAATTCGGCCTGGGTCAGTGCAATCGCAAAATCGGCGTCGTCATCGGTGCGTTGTGCACGCAGCAAATACAGCTCGGCCAATTTCAGTTCCTGTTGCGCGAGCGCCGCGCGTGCCGCCAGCACGTAATTCAGCGCCGGTGATTCGGCGCGCGCCGCGCCACGATCGAGCACGACACGGGCGCGCTCGAAATTGCCCTCCAGATAAGCGCGCAAGCCACGCGCGGTCAGATTGCGGCCGCGCCGATCGCTCCAACTCGCGCGCCAACGATTCAACAAACTGCCACGCCGCACCGTGCGATGCAGCGCGACCACCAGCAGATACATCACCAGCAAAATAAGCAGCACCAGGGCGATGCCGACCCACACCGTGGTTTCGAGCGTGTAATTGCCGAAGGCAATCAACACATAGCCGGGGTCGTAAGCAATCGCTGCCGCGAGCGCGGCGGCGAGCAATAGCGTGATCAGAACCGCAATGAATAGACGCTTCACCGCGCTGCTCCCGCGGTCGAATTATCCTGCTGGCGGCCGCGACGCATATTCAAATACGCTTTTAATTCGCGGCGCGATTGCGAAATATCCGGCAACGTCACCGTCACGCGCTTGCCCTGCAATTCATCGATTGCCTGCGTGACGATCTGCGTCGCGTGTTCATCGACCGTGTAGTACGTCGTCAATAAATCGCGCGCCTTGCCCAGGCTGTGTTCATACAATTTTTGATTGTTCATCAACAGCGCGACTTGCGCCTGCTCGAACGCGAGCTTGAGATTTTGCTGCAGCGCGGCTTCGTACTGCGGCGCAAGCAGCGGCGCATACGGTTGATCGCGACGACGAATCTGGATCAGCTGATCGAGCTTTTTCAACGCGGCGCGCAGACCCGATTGCAATTTGTCACTCAGCGATGCATCTGGCGCCAGCGCTTCAGTCGGTTCGCTCTGCATCGTTACCGGCTCAATCAATTGCAGTTGCTGCGCCTGTTCGGCCACTGCTTCGATGGCCAGATAAATACCTTCGATGTCGACCACCTCGACCGCTTTCAATGCCGCAATATCTTTCGCCAATGCGGCGCGTGCCGGCAGCAGACTGCTGTCGTCTATTTTGTGAATGATGTCATCGGCAGCGACGAGTTGTTCGAGCGCAATTTTCGGATCGCCGCTGAGCAACAGACGTTGATTCGCGAGCTGTAATAAATATTCGGCTTCGGCCAATTGCCAGTCGCTGCGATCAGTAGTGGCCAGCGCGACTAGGCGCTGCTGCTGTGTTTCCATTTGCGCACGCAGCTGGTTGGCCTGCGCAGTAAATTGATCGCGCATGCTGCGAATATCGGCGCGCTGATCGGCAATCTGTTGCCGTGTTTGTCCCAACGCGCCGGATTGATCCTGAATCAACGATTGCAAACGAAAATCGGTGAGTTCGCGCTGCGTGTTATCGCGATAAAACAACGCGCCGATGCCGAGCAGCGCAATGAATGCGAGTAAAAAAGCGAGTGCCGCGAGCGGACTGCGATGCACCACCACGGTCTGCGTGAGTGGCGCGGCGGTGACGGCGCTGGCGGGCGTCGAAATTATTTCCGGCTGATCGCTCATTCGTTGTCTCTGTTCACTTTGATCGATGGCTCTTTAATCGATTGCAATGCGGCGAGCGTGGCGGCAGTGCCAGCATTAGCCGCGGTAATAACTCGCGAAAAACCCAATGCATTCGCTGCGTCGGCAACACGCGCACTCGGTACGATTAATGGTGTCGCGCGCAAGCGCTCATTGTCGTAGCGCATTAGATTCTGCAGTGTTTCACCGCTATTGATACTGATCGCATCGAAGCGCACTGCGCGCAATAGCGATTGCTGCGTGGCGTCGAGCGTCGGTTCGACGCGCCGATAGCATTCGGCATAATCAACCTGTGCGCCGCGCTCGCGCAATATGGTCGCCAATGTTTCGCGACCGCCGACGCCGCGCAAAATTAAAATGCGTTCGCCCGCAATATTCTGCAACTCGGGCAGCGCCAACAAGCCTTCGCTGCTCATCGCCGCGCTACCGCCGTGCGCGCGAATATCCCAACGCGCGAATTCGGCAATCGTCGCTGCACCAATGCCGTACCAATGAATGCCGATGGGCCATTGCGGCCAATATTCGGCCAGGCATTGCATGCCGTAGTGTACCGCATTGATGCTGATGGCCAGCACGCGCTGATAGCGGTCGAGATCGATAATACGCTGGCGTGTCTGTTGCCAAATTTGCTGATCGTGCGGCATTTGCAACGGCGCTACTGCGAGCATTGGAATATGAATCGCGCTGCCGCCTGCAGCGACGATCGCTGCTTTTATATCGTCGGCGCGATCGCGTGGCCGCGTCAGCAGCACCTGCATGCCGACCAGTGACATCTCATTGCTCGCGATAGACTTGCTCAAGAATTTCACTCGCTCCCTGTTGTAACAGTTCATTGGCGACACGCTCGCCGAGCGCTTCCGGATCGCTATCCGAACCGTCGGCCTGCGCGCGCAACATAATAGAACCGTTAGGTGCGCCGACCAGACCGCGCAGGTGCAATTGCGCGCCGTGCAATTCGGCAAACGCCGCGATGGGCACCTGACAACCGCCCTGCAATTTTTTATTCAGCGCGCGTTCGGCACGAACACATAATGCAGTCGCGTTGTGATGCAGCGGCTGCAGCAATTCACGCACACGTGCATCGTCTTCGCGAATTTCAATGCCGACCGCGCCCTGTCCGCCGGCCGGCAAACTGATGTTGGTGGCGATGCGCTCGCGAATACGTTCCGCAAATTCGAGGCGCAGCAAACCTGCAGTGGCGAGCACAATCGCATCGAATTCACCGGCGTCGAGTTTGGCCAAGCGCGTATTGACGTTGCCGCGCAGGCTGACGATGTTGAGATCGGGCCGCAGCGCATGCAGCTGGCATTGCCGACGCAAACTCGACGTACCGACGTAGGCACCGTGCGGCAATGCCGCCAGCTCGGCAAAGCGATTGCTGACGAAAGCATCGCGCGGATCTTCTCGCTCGCAGATCACGGCAAGACCGAGCCCCGGCGGAAAATCCATCGGCACGTCCTTCATCGAATGCACCGCGATATCGGCTGCGCCTTCGAGTAATGCATTCTCGAGTTCTTTGACGAACAAACCCTTGCCGCCGATTTTCGCGAGCGGACTATCGAGAATTTTGTCGCCGCGCGTGGTGAACGTCACCAGCTCGACCCGCAGGCCCGGATGTAGTTGTTGCAAATGCGCGCGGACAAATTCCGCCTGCCACAACGCTAGCGGGCTTTTGCGCGTCGCGATGCGAAGAGTCTCGGAAGCCATAGGAATCTACTGCGATGGAATGGCCGCATGATACCGCGTTTGATGGCCATTACTAAGCGGAGCGAGGCAGTGAACAGCAGCGGTATTACAGACTTTCCAGCGCGCGCCGCACGTCGGACAAATGGCGGCGGCTGATCATCGGGCCGTGGTTGACGTCCGCGAGTTTGACGCGATGCTGACCGAGCGCGATGCGTTCGAGCCCAACCACATGCTCCATCATCACCAGCGCGTTGCGATGCACGCGCAACACCCGCTGACCCAGCTCGTCCTCAAGCTCCTTCAGCGAATCGTCGATCAGCACTTCGCCGTGGCGATGGTAGACGGTGACGTATTTGTGATCGGCGATGAAATAGCGCACGTCGATCAGCGGAATCAACTCGAGCCCGCGTCGCGATTTGGCGGCGATATGACTGCGCGCTTCATTCGCTATCACTGGGTGCAACGCATGCAGTTGCGCTTGCGACAAGCGCTCAGCCTTTGCCAACGCCTGCGCCAGCTTGTCCTGATTCACCGGCTTCAGCAGATAGCCGACGGCGTTGGCATCGAACGCCTCGATCGCATATTGGTCGTACGCGGTGCAGAAAATCACTGCCGGCGGCGCCGGCTGCTGCGCCAATTGCAGCGCCGCGCTGAGGCCATCGAGACCGGGCATACGAATATCCATCAGCACCACCTGCGGGCTCAGTAAGGTGCAGGCGTGCAGCGCCGCCTCGCCGGTGTCGGCCTCGCCGACCACCTCGATCGTGGTCAACCCCACCAGTTGTCGGCGCAGGCGCGCACGCGCCAGCGGCTCGTCATCGACAATCAGCACTTTCATGAAACAGCATTCTCGTTCATGCCGCAGCGCTCTCGCTGGCTTGCGGTTGACCGCCGCTCTCCGGCAGCGACACCCGATATTGCAGCCGCGCGATAAACAAACCCTCGCGCTGCTCACTGACCACACCGGCATCGTCGCCGTACAGCGCCTGCAACCGGCGTGCGATATTGTCCAGTGCCATCTGATTACCCTTGCTGCCGCGCAGATGGGGCTCGGGCAAGGCATTACTCACCTCGATCGTGACGCTGCCATCGCGATAATCGCCGACGATGCGGATACAGCCGCCTTCAGGCCGCACCTGAATGCCGTGATAGATCGCATTTTCGAGCAGCGGCTGCAGCGCCAGGCTCGGGATCGGCAACTGCAACGGCAGCGCATCGACCTCCCACGCCACTTGCAGCCGCTCGCCGAGACGCAATTGCTCGATACGCAGATAGCGGCGGCACAACTCCAGCTCGTCGGCGATCGCAACCTCGGTGCTCATCTGCGACAGCGTGGCGCGAAACAGCGTCGCCAGATCCTCGACCGCTGCCTCGGCCGCGGCCGGATCGCTGCCGATCAGACTGGCAATGCTATTCATACTGTTGAACAAAAAATGCGGTCGAATCCGCGATTGCAGCGCCTGAATCCGCGCCTCCAGCTCGGCGCGCTGGCGCTGGCGCAGCTCTTGAGCGAGATAGAAGTAACGAAGCGCAATGCCGGCGAGCACGGCGCTGATCAGCAGATTGTCGACCAGTTGCCATTTATCGAAGTGCCTGGCGCCGGCGGCATTCAGCATGTCGCCGAGCAACCATTGCGCGCAAACGCTGACCAGCGCGGTGACCAGCAGCACCCAAAAATAACTCGCCGCCGCTGCAAACGCGCGCGGCCAATCGGCCAGTCGTGGCCGCATCTGGCACAGGCCGGCCGCGCTTAGCAGTACGGTCCATTGAATGAACAACGACATCGTGGCAAAGCTCTGCCAGCTGAATTGCTGCAACCCGACGCGGGTGACGCTGAGTACGATCGCGAGCAGTTCGGCCACCAGCACCAGCAGAAACACCGCCTGCACATTGCACAGATCGGGGATAAAAAAGCTGCCCCGCTCCGGTCTGCTGCGCCGCTCCTGTAGTGGTGACACGTGTTCAACCCGCTGTTAAAACGTCCAGCAAGCGTAGACCACGTCGCCGTCGGCTGCCGGGTATGGCGAGCAGGTGTGAAAGGCTTCAATTTACAGCGGATGGACGCGCCCGGCACCGGCACGGACCGGCCGCGCTGAAAGGTGGGCTAGGCGATGGCTTTGGTCACTTCGGCAGCCAATGCGAACTGCCCCATCACATTAATGTAACCACTGGCGCGACGCCCGTTGACCGGATTGGCTTGGCCTGCGGTACCGGCGGCGCCAATCCAGCCGAACGCGCCTTTAGCGGGACCCGTCAATTCCACGCTGCCGCCCGCACCGAAGCCATGCCCACCCATGCTGATCTGCTTCAGCATCGTTATGTCGACGCCCTCGGGCAACAAATTGGACATGCCGAGCATGGCGGTTTCGGGCGCCAGAATCCTGGTGCCGTTGAAGGTGCCGCGATTGGCGAGCATGGCGAGAAACCGATCATAATCGCGCGCCGACGACACTAGGCCCGAACCACCGAACGGAAACGCGGGCGGATCGAAGAAGATCGAAGTCGGCCCTGGATCCAGCACAGACAGCGTCTGCCCGTCGAGCTGGTAGCTTGTCGCGAGCCGACCGCGCTCGCTGTCGGGTACACGAAAATACGTGCTGTTCATCCCCAGCGGCACAAACAGACGGCGCGCGAGGAATTCATCGAACGGGGCGCCGCTCGCGATTTCGATGATCCGCGCCAGCAAGTCGAGCGCGCACGAGTAGCTCCACTTCGTGCCGGGTTCGGCGATGAGCGGCATCGTCGCCAGGCGCTTGGCAAATTCCGCCAGGCTTGGCGCGGTCGGCGCGCGCCCCGGTTCAAGCGCCTCGCTACGGCTGGCTCGGCCCGCCGTCAGCCCGAGCCGGCGATATTCGTCGACCAGCGGACCTTTATTGAGCACGGAGGTATAACCGAGGCCCGCGGTGTGGGTCAGCAGATGGCGAATCGTCATCGTTTGGGTGGCTGGCCGCGCCTCTAGGCTGTGATCTGGGTCGACCAGCACTCGCATCTGGTCGAACGCGGGAATGAAATCCGCCACCGGTTGATCGAGCTTCAACTTTCCTTCGCCAATCAACATCATCGCCGCAATGCCGGTGATTGGCTTGGTCTGCGAATAAATGCGCCACAACGTATCGCCATCAACCGCGGTGGCGCCATCGAAAGCCAACTTGCCAGCGGACGCGAATTGCGGGTGGCTATCACCTTCGCCCATCGCCATTACTCCGCCGGGAGCCAATCCTTTCGCGACAATGCTATCGATGAACGCTTGCTGGGCGGCGCCAGCGGTCGATGCGGCGAATGCCGGCAGGCTTCCGCCCAGGCTGGCGAGGGCACTGAGGCGGGCGGTCGCGCTCAATAACTGGCGCCGGTTGAAAAGCATTTTTTCGGACATTTTTATTGTCTCCCTGAGCGTCGAAATCCCCAGCGCACGTGCCACTCACAGGGCCGGAGCGCCGCATAATGCTCGGCAATGGTAACGGACGTCACCGCGCACCGGGCAAAGCTGTCAGAGAATTAATTTGTACCGCTTCGCCGCCGCCAGTTATAACCGCGCGGATCGATTCGAATAACAACCGGACTGCCGCCCCATGAAGAAAATCCTGCTCGCTATGCTGATCCTCGTCGCCTTTATCGCCGGCGTGGTGATCGTCAAACGCTTGCCGCCTTCCGCTGATCAAGCGTCGTTGCGCGAACCACCGGCAGGTCCAGTGGTGGGCTTTGCCGAAAAACACGATACCTATGCCTGGCTCGGTATTCCTTATGCGCAGCCACCGGTCGGCGAGTTGCGCTGGCGCGCACCGCGGCCACTGCCGGCATGGCAGGACACGCACAAGGCGCTGGCATATGGTGCGATCTGCCCGCAGCTCAGCATAAAAGGCGCCGTCACCGGTAATGAGGATTGCCTGACGCTGAATATCTGGGCGCCACGCAAGGCAGCCACTAAACAACGGGCGGTGATGGTGTGGATTCACGGCGGCGGCAACACGATGGGCTATTCGGCGATGGGTCAGGCTAATCAGTTGGCCGGCGCGCAGGATGTCATCGTGGTGGCGATCAATTACCGGCTCGGCCTGTTCGGCTGGCTCAGCCATCCGGCATTGCGCGATGGCGCTTCGCCTGAAGATGCGTCCGGCAATTACGGCTTGCTCGATCAAATCGCCGCGTTGCGTTGGGTGCAGCAGAACATCGCGGCGTTCGGCGGTGATCCGGCGAATGTCACCATCTTCGGCGAAAGCGCGGGTGGACACGATGTGATGATGCTGGTGGCGTCGCCCGCGGCAAAAGGTTTATTTCAGCGCGCCATTGCGCAGAGCGGCGGCGTGCGCACAGTGCCACTCGCCTATGCCGAAAACTACAGCGACGATGCCAGCGCTGGCGCCGGCAACAGCTCGCGCGAATTTATCAACAAATTGCTGATCGCGGATCGCAAAGCGGATGATCGACTCGCGGCGAAAGCACTACAGCAGAAAATGTCCAATCAAGAAGTGTTGGACTATCTGCATTCAAAATCCCAAGCACAATTACTCGGCGTGGTCACACGACGCAGCTTCGGCATGTATTCGACACCCAATACATTTCGCGACGGTTATGTGCTACCGGATAAATCGCTGTTGCAGGTATTTGCCGATCCCACACAGTACAACGCGGTGCCGATAATCCTCGGCAGCAACCGCGACGAAATGAAATTATTCATGGCCGCCGATCCCGAATTCGTCGATATGCGTTTAGGCTTCATTCCGCGTATCAAAAATCTTGACGACTACAATCGCATCACCCGCTATTACTCCGATGGCTGGAAAGCACTCGCGGTCGACGAACCGGCCGCCGTGTTGCGACACGCGCAGGGCGATAGCGTGTACGCGTACCGTTTCGATTGGCAAAACGAACCGAATCTCGGCGTGGTCAATCTGCGCGATTGGCTCGGCGCCGCACACGGTTTCGATATTCGCTTCGTGCTCGGCAAGGATGCACCGGGCTTTCCCATTTTCGATGCGGCGCTTAGCGAAAAAATGATGAGTTACTGGGCTGCGTTCGCACGCGATGGCAAACCCGGCAACGGCGGCAATACGCAGCAGCCGGAATGGACGCCGTGGCAACCGACCGGCGCGCGCCAAATGGTATTCGATATGCCGGACCACGGCGGCGTGCGCATGACCGATGAAGCGATGACGGTAACGCTGCTGAAACAACGGCTGCTCAGCGACAATGCGATCAACAGCGCATCGGAACGCTGCAAGATTTACGCGAAATTATTTCTGGTGGGTTTTCAAACCGACGACTTTTGGAACTGGCCCGAATACCGCGCGATGGATTGTGCGGAATTACCGCCGAGTCAATTTGCAGAAAATTAATTAATTTTTTGTTCGTCATCGGCGGCGCGCAGCGATTGCTCGCGCCGCAATAATTCGCGCTTGCGTTCGATACCCCAGCGATATCCCGCTAGCTCGCCATTACCGCGAATCACGCGATGGCAGGGAATGATCAACGCCAATTGATTATTCGCACACGCCGTCGCCACTGCACGTACCGCTTTAGGTTTGCCGATGCGCGCGGCGATCTCGGTATAACTCGCGGTCGTGCCGAGCGGGATCGCGCGCAACGCTTCCCACACCTGCCGCTGAAACGCGGTGCCCTGAATATCGAGCGGTAATTGCAATGCTGATTGGGGTTGCTCGATCCATCGGATGAGTTGCTGCAGCCATTGTGCGGTCTGCGCCGTCATCGGACTGAAATTCGCGCGTGGATAACGCCGTTGTAATAACTCAATCAACGTATTCGCGTTGTCGCCCAACTCGATGCAGCACACACCTTTCGACGTCGCAGCAATCAACACCATTCCCAATGCACACGTCGCGGTGCCAAATTGAATATCGACCGCAGCGCCGCCAGCGCGAAATGTTGTCGGCGTCATACCGAGCATCGCATCGCTCCCTTGATAAAAATGGCCGGACGAATTGAAGCCGGCCGCATACATCGCGTCGGTCACCGACGGTGCTTCGTGTAATGCGATTTGCACGCACTGTGCACGTAGCGCCTGTTGATACTGTTTGGGTGTGACACCGATAATTTTTTTGAAGGTGCGCTGAAAATGAAATCGGCTCATCTGCGCGTGCTGTGCGAGCACATCGAGCGTGAGCGTCGCTTCGCTCTGTTCCAGCAGGCGGCATATTTTCTCGATCATTTTTGTCTGCTGCTGTGCCACTGCTATTTGCTCGGGCTTGCAGCGTTTGCACGGCCGATAACCGGCTGCCGCCGCAGCAGCGCCATTTACAAAAAACTCGACATGTTCGCGCTTAGGCAAGCGCGCCGCACAGATCGGTCGACAATAAATACCGGTGGTTTTCACCGCATAAATAAATTGCCCATCGGCCGAATGTTCGCGCGCAACCACTGCTTGCCAGCGTTGTGTATCGGTTTCATAACGAGCGATGTCATTCACAGAATAATTCCTGCGTTGTTTCAACGCGGTTGCCCGAAATATTGCGCGCTCGGTCTACATCGGGACAGCGATACAGCGCTTCTGGAATTTCGGCTAATATCGATTTCTGAAGCTGCGGCCCCAGTCCGTAAAATTGCTGGAAACTCATAATCAACGGGCGCCATTTATTGGGATCTACCCGATCCTGCACACCATCCATCATGATGGACTCACTCAGGTGCACACGCTGAACACGCATCTCAAACGTCATAGCAAAACCACTCATTTCTTCGCCATCAGCGATAGCATGAGAAGCGACGAGCACCGTTTCAAGCTGCACGGGGCACTCCGCAACACGCGGCGCGTGCACCGTTTCCGAAGGCAATGGAGTTAATCCGGCTATGCCGAACTTATCGACTTCATGCCGATAACCAAATGCCGCTTTATGCCCCGAAACGGGGTTTGACCCTGTGGTTTTTGCCAATCGATTGACTGCTGCCACCTGATCAGAGGAAGGCAGATTTAAAACGCATTCACCGGTTCGCAAAATGTTCTGTGTTGTTTTCGAGTCTCTTCCCAAACCAAGCACACAGCGCCACATCAGCCAAAATGCTGATGACATCGGCGCCAGATTAAATGTACCGTCTTCATTCACAGTGCTAATCAAAACAACCGGGGTGCCGAAGTACAAAATTGGCGGTTCGCATTTTATATGCATTTCTAGAAATTCCTTCGTTATATCGGTCACCCAATATGGCAACCCAGTAACTGAGGCGCACTCCACTTCTTGCGGTCAAATTTTTGTCTAGGCTGTATAAAGCCTCTCTGAGCCGTAGACGAAATGTTGCTTTCAAATTTTGTTGCTTGTAGCTCGTGATTGAAGGCGGTTATAACTTTACCCATTAGAGAATCGGATTCCGAACATGGATAGAGTCATTAAACTCATCAAAGCGTCAAAGGGCGACGCGAAACAAGTATTTGAATCTTGGGGATGCAATCGCTCCAATTTTCGTTATTTATCCACCCCTCCCCAAATAAGCGTCTCCGATGCACAGAAATATTTGGAGCGGATCATGGAAAATCCAGCAGATCCGGTATTCCACATAGTGACGGATACGACTGTCGGCCTCATTAAAGCCAAGCTGGATGGACATAGAGCATTAGTCGGTTACGTAATCGACGAACCGTTTTGGGGACAGGGAATCGCAACTGCAGCGCTCCGCCAAATGGTTTATCTGCTCCGGGAGAACTCGAAAATACAGCGAATTTGGGCGACCTGTGCGACCGATAATCCTGGCTCATCGGCAGTTCTGGAAAAATGCGGATTTATTCGCGAGGGTATTCTCCGAAACTGGATCGTGTATCCCGCGCAAGGACCGGAACCGCAGGACAACTTTAGCTATTACCTGCCAAACAATATTTAACGTACTAACCGCAATTGAATCCGCGATTAAATCTGTTCACCCTACCGCCCATACAACACCGCTAGCGCAATGGCGATAACGATAAAGCCCACCAACAGCACTTTCGTTCTCACCCGCAACACATCCACCGCCTGCACCAAGCGCTGATTCTGATCGGCGAGTTCTTTGATCAATTTCGATAGATCGAGCTGCTGCGTTTGTAGTTCGTTGATCTGCTGCTGCAGTTGTTGTATTTCGCCGGCCAGCGCCTCCGGCGATTTTGGCGACGCATCGCTGATCGGCAGCGGCTCGACGTCTTTTTTGCGCACGCGCTGCCACAGCTTTTGGGCGCCGCTGACTACCGTTGGCGCGTAATCGATCATATCTGCCCACGGCAGAATTTTTAGTGCGCTGAGCCAGCTAATTGCCATCGCGTTGTCCTCGTATCATTCGATGCGGGTGTTGATTCGTATTCATATTGCTTCGTGTACTCGCATCAATTTGCCGCTGTGTTTGCCATCGGCGCGGCTTGTTGCAGCAGCGGAATAATCTGCGTTTTGCAGGTCGATTGCGTATGCCAATCCTGATCGAGAATTTCGCCTTTGTACGAAGGCGTATTCACGTCCTGCAAGGTGATATCGGTGATTTTATTCGCGGTAAATTTCACCAGCGCACGCAGCGGGTCGTTGCGATCGTTCAACGTATAAATTACGAAGCCTTCGTTTTGTCCGACCTGATACGACATCTGATAAAAGCAGCCGACACTTTTCACTTTTAATGTCGACAGCGCCGGTGCCACTTCAGCGAAGCCGTGACGATCGGTCAGGTTATCCGCAAATATACTGGTCATCGGCCGCAGAATTACGTTGTCGTCGAGCAGGTCTTTCAATTCGATCTCGGCCTGCTGCGGCGAATTTTGCGTTTGAATCAGCGCATGCGCAAAATCCGGCAATAACCTTTGCGTCGATTGCGTGAACGGTCGCGCCGTGCGTTTCGCATACTCGACGTCCGATAGTTTGATGATATTCACGCTGCCCGGAAACCATGCATCGAGCACCGCAGCATAATCGCGCGCGCCGGCGGTAATGCAATTCGATTTCATGAATTTGGAATCGGTGCCCCAGTTGTCATTCACCTGCGATAACGCGGCGTTGTACCAGATTGCTTTATCGAGCAGCGTCAGCGGCACCGGGTCGATGACTTTTTTGATTTCATCGCAACCGGTTTGCAAGGTGCCGGAACAATTCGCTTCACGTGCCAATTTCACGATCGGCGACGGCGAATCGGCATTCAATTTCATTTGTAGCGACGGTTGTGGCACCGGCGTATTGCTGGGGCCGGCAATCAGATTTTTATTCGAGGGATCGATTTTCGGATAAAACTGACCGTCGGGATGCAATTCGACTTCGCGCGTGAATACCGACGGCGCGTATTCGACTTTGAATTCAACGCGCAACACGGGGCGAATTTTCTTTTTGTATTTTTCTGGATTGTTGATGATATCGGTGAACGAGCTGCCCATGCTGCGCTCGGCCAATTGCACCTGCACGCTCCAGGTATCGATGCCGTCGCGCAGCGCTTTGAAATCGATCGGTAATACGACCCAATCGGTCGCGCCAATGCCGGTGATTTTTCCATACGACGAACTCATCGCCTGCATTGCATTATTTGTCATCGGCGATACCACGGCGCTCGCGGCATTGGCCGGATTGAAAGCCTGCAAAATCGAAATCGTTTGCGACGCCATGCTCGACAGATTTTCGTCCTTGTTGTCCGAATATTTGAACGAAATAAAAATCATGCCGCGATCGTCGGCGTCTTTCATCAGCGTGAACGGAATGACATCGGCAACGCTTAATTCGGCGCCGGTACACACCGGGCCACCGTGCGTGGTGTCGCGCGTATAGATCGGCACTTCTACCGGATTTGGCAATGCATCGATGCCGCGCGCAGTGGCGGTAATCAGAATCGACGATTGCTCCTTCACCCACGAATCGCCGGTAAAGCCGCAATACATATCGCCCTCGGCACCGGCAATGACATAGGTGTGCGCGACGATTTTGAAATAGCCCGGGTCGTACGCGAGCTTGCCGAGCCAGCGCGGCTTCGTTGCATCGCTCAATGTCGTGAACGGAATATCGGCGCGTTTGGTTTTTTGATCGAGCATCAACATTTTGCTGCCGGCACTCGCGGCAGTCGTCGCGGTGAGCAGGCACAGCGCGGCGATAGTTTTAATCGGCTTCATGCAAAGGGGACCAATGATTCGAAATTGATGAAATAAAATTCAGGATTGGATATGGATTTCCGTGTGGATTAGACACGGTATCAAGACAAGGTTTCGACAAAGCAGCAGCATCGCGAAGCGGCCATCCGTGCCGCCTTCGATCGCGACATTTAGCTGGCGACGATTACACCGCAACCGATGCGAGCGCCAGAGTTGCCAGCCGGCTGCGAGCTAAAATCATCGACTTTTTGGTGAATCACCACCGCTTTGCCGATCAGGCTGGTTTCGCCCGGCTGCAACGTCGCCGCTTTCATTTCGAAATACAGCTTGGCTTTGCCATTTTCGTCCGCATTCAGCATCGGCATATCACCGGCGTGATGCGCTTCGCCATAGGGATCGCCATGCGGCTGGCCGTTCGGATTGAAATGTCCGCCGGCGCTGGTCGCATCAGGCGCACTGCAATCGCCTTTCTCGTGGATGTGAAAACCATGCTGGCCCGGTGTGAGGCCAACGATGGTCGCATCGATCAATACCTTGTCGCCGTGCTGCGTGAAATGAATGGTGCCACGCGCGTTGTTGCCCTGTGTCGGCGCGATCTCGGCGGTTGCGCTGGCGTCGTGCGCCGGCATCATCGAACAACCTGGCAGTGACGCCGCGGACATCACGGCGATTCCAATTAACCGTCTTATCTTCATGGTCGACCCCTTCTGATTAGGACTTGATTTGAACGGCTCGTGTATTCGCCTCGCATCATAGCGCTGCACCGGCGCGCGGCAAGCGGCTTTAATGCGGTGCACACGCCGTCGTTCGCTACCGTGATGACTCGCGCCTTAACGAAAAACTGCCGCATTTTTGCGATAAATCCAGTTTGAGCGTCGTGTTGGCGCGATTGGCATGAACCCTGCCCTACTTGTCGCAATCACCCTCAATTATTTGTTGCATCGATGAGATCGTTAATCGCCGCAGTCACTATTGCGCTGATGGGCTTTGCCAACAGCTCCTCGCCCGAGAACGCGTCCATTGCCCATTGGACGCGGGTGCACGGCCATGCGCTGTATTACGAGACGCGCGGCAGCGGCCGGCCGTTGTTATTACTGCACGGCGGTGGCGCTAGCATTAGCGCGTCGTTTGCACAGCAGCTCGATGCGTTCGCACGCGGCCATCGCCTCATCGCGCCCGAACAGATCGGCCAGGGCCACACGCCGGACGTTGAAGGCCCGCTGTCGTACACCGCGATGATGCACGACACCGCCGCATTGCTCGAACAATTACAGGTGCGCGATGTCGATGTGGTCGGCTGGAGCGATGGCGGCATCATTGCATTGATGCTGGCGGTGAATTACCCCCAACTCGTGCATCGCGTCGTGATCAGTGGCGCGAACATGTCGCCGGATGGTCTGCTCGATTCCGAAATTGCTTCAATGCGCGCGCACAGCGAACACGGCAGCGCGGAAAAATTGCGACAACTGTGGCTGTCCGCGCCGACTCGTGGCGAATTGAATCCGCAGTTGTTGCAACAACTACAGCAGCCAGTGCTGGTACTCGCCGGCGATCACGACGTCATCAAACTCGATCACACGCAGCAAATTTATCAGGCGCTGCCACATGCGCAGATGTCGGTATTGCCGAATACCGGCCACGCGACCTTTGAACAGCGCGCGCAATGGGTCAATCCGCTGGTGCTCGAATTCCTTGCACAGAATTAATTCTGCCAATATCCATCGATAAATCGAAAAATAATCTCCGCAGATTTGCGATCACGCTGACACCAATAACTCGCGCGTGTACTCTTGTTGCGTCGATAATTGCGTCGACCGACAACTCATCAGTGGAGATTACCGCATGACCATTCGCGTAACGCGCGATGCTTCCGGTTTAATGAAGCACACCATTCAAGTTCGAAATCACGCCTTGACCGCCGATGTCGATGCCACGCTCGGTGGCGAAGACGCTGGCCCGTCGCCGCACGATTTATATGATTCCGCACTCGGCGCCTGCAAAGCGCTAACAGTGTTGTGGTATGCGAACCGTAAGAAAATGCCGATCGAAAATATCGAAGTGGTCGTCGAACGTGATGACGCTGAGGAAGCGAATGGAATTTATCGCTTGAAAACGCTGTTGTCGGTCACCGGCGATCTCAGCGAGGAACAACGCGCGCAATTGCTGAACGTCGCCAGTAAATGCCCCGTGCATAAACTGATGACCCAAGTAACCACGGAAATCGAAACCGCCTGGTTGTAAATTTCGGCGCGGAGGAATCATGTCGCTACACGATCATTTCACGCTGATGGCTTCGTACAACCAATGGATGAACGCCAAGCTATACGACGCGGCCGATAAATTATCAGCCGCTGAATTGCTTGCGGATAAAGGCGCATTCTTCGGTTCGGTATTCGGCACGCTGAATCATCTGTGCGTTGCCGATCGCATCTGGCTGCAACGCTTCGCGAAACATCCTGCGCAAAGCGCGCTGCTCGAACCGATTGTCGCGCTGCAGCGGCCAACCATACTCAATGAAATGTTATTCGACCATCTCACCGCAATGCGTGCGCATCGGAATTGGCTCGACGAAATTATCGTGCGCTGGATCGATGCGCTCAGCGAGGATGATTTGTCGCAACCACTGACCTACGCGAATACCAAAGGTTTAATATCCACCAAAGGTTTTGCGCATTTGTTGACGCATTTTTTCAATCATCAAACACATCATCGCGGTCAGACGACGACGTTGCTGTCGCAAGCCGGTATCGATGTCGGCGCCACCGATTTGTTGATGGTGATACCTAACGAGGATTGAGCCATCAATGCACAGTTTTTTTGAATCTCAACCATGAATGAAAGGAGTATTTACCCATGACGATTAAAGGATCGTGTTTATGCGGTGCGGTCAGCTATGAATGCGAAGGCGCGCCGAAAATCGCAGGCAATTGCCACTGCCGGGATTGTCAAAAAGCCACCGGCAGCGCATACGTCGCGGCAATGTTTTTTCCCGAGAGTGCGGTTACGGTCCACGGCGAATTAAAATTTTTCGAGCACACCGGCGGCAGCGGCCAAACATTGCAGCGCGGGTTTTGTCCGAATTGCGGATCGCCGATTCTGTCGAAGGTGAACATCATGCCGGGGCTGGTAGGTATACGCGCCGGCACGCTCGACGATCCTTCGCACTATAAGCCGACTGCCGATATTTATGTTAGCCGTGCCGCACCATGGGATTATCTGCCGCCACATGCGCTGATTTTCGATGAGGCGCCGCCGCGGCGTTAATGGCAGGGAAGTCGATATGTTTCGCGAAGTATTGAAATTCTGGTTCGAGGAGATCGAACCAAAGATGTGGTGGATCGCCGACGACACCTTCGATAGCGAAATTCGGCGACGCTTCAGCGCGTTGCACGAGCGCGCGATTCATGGCGAATTATTTGAATGGCGCGCCGAGCCGCAAGGCCGTCTCGCCGAAATCATCGTACTCGATCAATTTTCGCGAAATATGTATCGTCATACGCCGGAGGCTTTCGCTTACGACGCAATAGCGCTGGTATTGGCGCAAGAAGCAATTGCATTTGGCACTCCGGCAGCGCTGACTCCGGTAGAGCGCAGCTTTTTGTACATGCCGTTGCAACACAGCGAATCACCCATGATGCACGAATGGGCAGTGCGCTTGTTTCGCGAAAATGGTATTGCGGAAAATTACAACTTCGAACTCAAACACAAAGCTATCATCGATCGCTTCGGGCGCTATCCGCATCGCAACGACATTCTCGGCCGAGTGTCGAGCGCAGAAGAAATCGAATTCTTAAAACAGCCGAATTCGAGTTTTTAAGTCTTTCATTACGGATGCGCGACCTTGTAAGTTTCGATCGATTTCGCGAGCAGCTGATATTCATCGCAGGTACCGCAACTGGCGGATAGCACGGCCAACCGCTCTTCCGCTTTCGGCAGGTTATTCATTTCGAGATACAGCTCGCCCATGTATTCGTTGGCGCCGCGATGATTCGGATCGACATCGAGCGCCTTCTGATAATACTTGAGGCCATTGTTCTGATCGCCGGCTTTGCGATAGCTGTAACCGAGATAATTCAGCACATCGGCATTTTTTGGCGCGGCACGATCGATTCTTTTCAGCAGTGAAATCGCACGCGTGTAATCGCCAGCATTGATGTACTCCACCGCCTTCTTGAATTCCTGTTGCGGATTGCCTTCAGCTGAGAGGCCGCCGCCGTAACTACCAGAAGCGTATGTTGCGCCACTGCCCATCAACGCGGCTGCCACCATCAAACAAGTGAAATAACGATGCAGCGTTTTCATGATGATGACCTCATCGATTAATACGCGTTTTGACCAGGCTTCACCGCCAGTGGATTATCCGTCGCCTGCTCGCCGTTGATCACCACGCCGGGATTGCGAAATGCGCTCGAACCCTTGAGGAACGGCGCCGGAAAATTCAATGTCGGCACAGTCAGATCGGATAGACGCTGCAATTGTTCGGCGCTCAACTGCACATCGAGTGCGGCTAGATTGTCATCGAGCTGCTGCAGCGTGCGCGCACCGATGATCGTCGAGCCGATGCCGGGCTGACGACAGACCCAGTTCAGCGCGACGCGCGCGGGCGTTGAACCGATCTCCTCGGCGATTTGCACCAGCAACTCGATCACGTCATAGACGTGCTCATCAAGAATGTTCGGCACCCAAACCGCACGGCCATCGGTTTGCTCGACCGTTTTGCCACGCCGGTATTTACCCGACAGCGCGCCGGATTTCAGCGGGCTCCACGGCGTAATGCCGAAACCAAATTCCTGCGCGGCTGGAACCAACTCACCTTCGATGGTGCGTTCAAGTAATGAATATTCGAGTTGCAATGCAATGATGGGCGCCCAGCCATGCTGTTGCGCGAGCATCTGCGCGTGCACGACCTTCCACGCCGGCGTATCCGAAAACCCGATGTAGCGAATTTTGCCGGCGCGGACGAGATCGTCGAGTGCCCGCATCGTTTCTGCGATCGGCGTGTGCCAATCCCACGCATGCATCCAGTACAAATCGATGTAATCGGTTTGCAAACGACGCAACGATTCCTCGCACGCGGTAATAATATTCTTGCGACCAGCGCCACCCGCGTTGGGATCGCCGGCGCGCATCGTGCCAAAGAATTTCGTCGCAATAACCATTTGTTCGCGTTTATGACGATCGCGGCTGAGATGATCGCCGATGATTTTTTCGGAGTGGCCATGCGTATAGAAATTCGCGGTATCGATGAAGTTGCCGCCGAGATCGATATAGCGATCGATCACCTGTTCGCTGTCGGCAACGCTCGATCCCCAGCCCCAATCTTCACCGAAGGTCATGGCGCCGAGGCACAAAGGGCTAACGCGTAATCCGGAGCGACCGAGCGTAACGAAATGATTGAGTGGCATGGTATTTCCTCCTAGAGCGGCGAACGGGCATCATACACCCGCACTTTGCGACGGAATTATTACCACTGACTCAACTAAATCTAAAAATTCGAGTCTGATAGGCGCAGCATCGCCTGCTCGATCCCAATGACGCCAATCGTCAGGTCGGCGTTGGTCCCACATGAGGAACGCGACATGAAAACGGTTAACAATTTAAAAAGTAAGGTTTTGATGTTAAGTGCGGTATTCCTGGTTGCCGCCGGCAGCGCTTGGTCCGATGAGAAAAAAGAAGCCGGCAAAGATTGCATTCAACTCACGCAGATTCGCGAAACCAAGGCGATCGACGATCAAAATATTCTGGTCTTCGCCGGCCCCAATCGCGTATTCAAAAATCATTTACCGAATAAGTGCAACGGTTTAATTCATGCAGATAGTTATATGTATAAAACATCGCAGAGCCAATTGTGCTCGCTCGATGTGATTACCGTTCTCAATCGCTTCGGCGGCGATTTCTCGAAAGGGTCATCGTGTGGTCTCGGAAAGTTTGAGCTGATCGATCAGAAAACCGCAGACGATCTGTTGAACGCCAAGAAATAATTGTCTGCCGGTAATTGCCTCCCCGTTGTATGGGGAGGTCATAAATATCCGCTATTTATTTTAGGCTCCCTACCCCGGGAGCTTTTTATTTGTCAGTAGGTTTCGCCGCGCAGATATTTTTCCAACTGCAGAATCATCGCCTTCTGATCTTCAATCGTGTTCTTGACGACATCACCGATCGAAATCATGCCGATCAGATTGCCGTTTTCCAACACTGGCAAATGGCGAATGTGTTTTTCGGTCATCAACTCCATACAGGATTCCATCGTGTCGGATGGCGCGACGCAGATTAAATTCGCGGTCATAACCTGTCGTACTTCGGTGGTGCGCGAGGAGCGATCCATCAGCGCTATCTTGCGGGCATAATCGCGCTCACTGAATAGCCCCACCAACTTGCCATTTTCCAACACCAGCAATGCGCCGACCATTTTATCGGCCATCAACCGCAGCGCTTCGACCACCATAGTGCTTGGCTCAACGCTGTAAACCGTCGCATCGCGCTTGGAGTTCAGCAGGTCTCTCACCTTTTTCATGATCGTTCTCCTCGTTATCTTTTTATTATTAATAAAGATGGGTTCAATCAGCGCTATGCATAAGCCGCTTGCTGGCAGAGCTAAATGTTTTTACTGAATACCATTAAACGATTTTAACTGTCCAGCTAAAGCGCTGGCGCCAGCGCGTCGATCAAAGCGAGGCGGTGCGAGTTACCAGAGATTTTTGCCATCGATAACGACAACAGGTGCCGTCGCCGCGTCGAAATTATCGAATAAGCGCGCATTGACGCCCAGTCTCCGCGTTTTCTTATCCCAACTGCCATCGAGTTCAAACGCGGGACTATCGGTAAACGTGGCACAGCCACAGTTTGCACAAAAGTGATGCGCCACCAGTTTGGTATTCCAGCGATAAATCGAATCTGCGATTGAAGAGGTAAGGTGGAATTGACCCGGCTCAAAGTACCCATACAACGCACCGCGCTTGGAACAGAACGAGCAAGTGCAGCGAGTGAGCTTTTCAGGAATATCGCCATCGATGCGAAATGCAACATTGCCGCAATGGCAGCTACCGGTAATTGCCATAATTTTCACTCCGCGCCATTTTTATATCTGAGGAACAATCACAAATTTAGTTCGGTCAGGCTGGGATGAGCGTCGGGGCGGCGACCTAACGGCCAATGAAATTTTCGCTCCGCTGCGGTGATCGGTAGATCATTAATGCTGGCAATGCGCCGATGCATAAACCAATTGTTATCGAATTCCCAATTCTCGTTGCCGTAAGAGCGATACCAGTTACCTGCATCGTCATGCCATTCATAGGCAAACCGCACCGCGATCCGATTTTGATGAAACGCCCACAGCTCTTTAATGAGGCGATAATCCAGCTCCCTGCTCCACTTCCGCGTGAGAAATTGCACAATCGCTTCTCGGCCGGATAGAAACTCTGAGCGATTTCGCCAAATGCTATTCGGCGTGTATGCCAATGAAACTTTTAAAGGGTCACGAGAATTCCACGCATCTTCCGCCATGCGCACTTTCTGCGTCGCGGTCTCAAGAGTAAACGGTGGCAAAGGTGGTCGTGGATTTTCAACTGCATTCATTTTGACGCGCTCCGTCTGACCCAATTTTTCTAACGATAAAACTCGACATAGAATTTCACGTTACCGAGCGGCGTAACCTCATGACGAACAGTGGGCTCCACGACGCCGTAAATATTTTCATCGAGAATAACAACTTCTTCGTGCGGCTCATTTATCGTGTACCGCAATTTACCCGCTAGCACCACGATTTTTCCCCAAACACCTTCCTTCGTTTGATGCTCATGCAGCAATCCCTTCGGCACACTAACTTCGTCAAACTCTGGAGTTCTTTTGTAGGGAATAACATTGGGTGGAAGGTGCTTCATGTTTTTCCTGTCAATAATTAAAAATATCGAGTTTGCTTACGGCACCAAATCGCTTTGGGATCACAGTTGCTTGTTAGATACTTTGCTTAAGGCGCTCAATTAAAAACTCAGTGACAATACCGACGGACTCAATAATGCTATGTGCATCTTTTTCACTTAGCGCGGATATGCACAGCCTTCCATGCCCTGTGCCTTCTTTATTTCGAACGCGATTTATAGCTAAGGCCATATTAAATATTGCTCGTTCATATTCTTTAATCGCAGTTTCGTTAAGCTCTTTTGGTGTTTCAGGCGTAGCCATTTGGAGCGCGGCATACGCCTGTCCCATGAGCGTTGGAAAATTTGCGTTTGTAGGGTGGTAGCCAAATTTAATTTGAATAATATGCTTTGCGACAGCTTCTAGGAGATCTTTACCCGTGCCTGACAATAGAGCAGCATCTTCAGAGCCTTTTTTGGCTCTCAACGCGTATGCATGCAAAGCCTCAGTCAAATCTCGCCCTTTCAGGCTATCTAGTATTTTGGGGCGAATGTCACCCGTTTCCGATAGGGAATAACCCTCGGAATCGAATGCACTGATTGCATTTAAAATTTGTTCGCGGCCAACATAATTTGGCGAAGTTTCTCGGAAGCCGCCAACTGCCCTAACGTGAGAAAGGACAAGATCTATCAGTTTGCCTCCTGCTTGTGGGTTATTTTCAATAGCCCAGTTCAGAGTGGCGCGTAGCCTTTTAGCCTTTCCAACAACTTGGCCTTGATGCTTTGGATCTGCTTTAGTCAGATCGGCTTTACCAATTTGAACTTCAAGATCATAGTGCGTAGGCTCTCTCGATTCGACCTGCGAGTCGTCAATCAGCTTTGAAAGGCTGACAATAATCTGATCCGATATTGGTAATTCCATCTATTTTGATATTTCCTCGATATTCATTACAGGCAACGTTATGTTACGGGTCTGGCGAAACGCACAGCGTTTTGGCGTTCTCAGGAAGCGCACCGAACGAACCTGAACATTTTATTAGCTTTACCTCTACTTCCCAGTCATTGCCACGTTCCACGACACGAGTTGCTTGCTACTGTTATTGCAAAGCCACCTCTCAACACCAGCGACCACACTTTCACCATCATCGCGTAGCACCGTAAAACCAGAAAGTGGGGGGCCAATTTTCTCAAGAAGCGGAATAAGAACATCCGCTGTGATTACGCGAACCTCGAATTTAATTCCTGGCCGTTCCGCATACTCCGCCTCCATTGGCTTCCAGCATTGACTGTGGAAAAGTTGTTTCGTTGGAAGTTTGACCATTGTTTCCGCATCGTAGGCTGGAGATGTGCGCCATCTGTGCTTCAAACCATTGCGCGAAATGCCGACGTACCGAATTATTGAATCATTTCCTTGAACCATGTATAGGCAAGCAGCCTTGTTTCTCCAAGCTGAATCGTTGACGATTTCGTAGGTTGCGGGCAGCCATGGGCCAATGCGCGAGTCTTTGGGATTTTTGACTATATTTCTCTTCCAGCGCTTTCCGCCGAGTCCGACGATTTTTAGCGCGGGGGTGGCTGAGTCGAATATAAATTTTGCATGCTTAATTGCTAGATCATTCATTGATGCCTCCTCGGCAACTCTGAAGATGCGATTCCAAAGTTAACGGTCTGTTAATGAGGTCACTGGCCTCTTAATAATTATTCATTTGTTCCTGCCCTCTTAAGCAATATTTCAATGCCGCAAATATCCTTCTCGCGTCGGATCGCGCATCGTCAGTGCGACGATCAGTGTCATCCCACACATTGCGGTGACGTACCAGAAAAACGCCATTTCGTAGCCGATCGATTTCGACCAGAGCGCGATGTATTCGGCGGTGCCGCCGAACAATGCATTAGCGAGCGCGTACGAAAAGCCGACGCCGAGTGCGCGTACTTCGGTAGGAAACATTTCCGCTTTGATCAGGCCGCTGATCGATGTGTACAAACTGGCGATGGCAAGCGCGATCACCACGAACACGAATACCAATAATGGGTACGTCGTTTTTTGCAGCGCGTGTAATAACGGCACGGTGCAAAGCGTGGTGAGCACACCGAAGCCGATCATTGAACTGCGACGGCCGATCACATCCGACAAAGCGCCGAACAGCGGTTGCAGCAGCATGAACACCAATAGCGCGGCAGTCATCACTGCGCTCGCCGTGGTGGCGGACAGGCCGGTGGTATTGATCAAATATTTCTGCATGTAGGTGGTGAAGGTGTAGAACACCAGCGAGCCGCCGGCGGTGAATCCGAACACGGTGAAAAATGCGCGCTTGTATTTCATCAGCTCGCGCAGTGTGCCGCTCTCGCTGCGTTCGCGAATATCGGTCGCAATAGTTTCATCGAGCTTGCGGCGTAAAAATAATGCGACCAACGCTGCCACGGCGCCGAGCGCGAATGGAATGCGCCACCCCCACTGTTGCAATTGTTCTGTTGTTAATACTTGTTGCAATACGAACAACGTCGACACCGCGAGCAATTGACCGCCGATCAGTGTGACGTATTGAAACGATGCGTAAAAACCGCGATGGCTATGATGCGCGACCTCGCTCATGTAGGTGGCGCTGGTGCCGTATTCGCCGCCGACCGAAACGCCCTGCAGCAAGCGCGCGCATAACAATAATGCCGGTGCCAGGGTGCCGATATCGGCATGGGTCGGCAGCACCGCGATCATCAGCGAGCCGCCGCACATCATCAATACCGAGATCAACATCGAACGCCGCCGACCGTGCTTATCGGCGATGCGGCCAAATAACCAACCGCCGATTGGCCGCATTAAAAATCCCGCCGCGAAAA
>Ga0268265_10000734_pt1 | contig 31990 bp, 29 predicted proteins | sample KBSSwiS52_FD_190355 | JGI IMG/M metagenome (GOLD analysis project Ga0268265, IMG submission 190355) | Switchgrass rhizosphere microbial communities from Kellogg Biological Station, Michigan, USA - KBS Switchgrass S5-2 (SPAdes) (version 2) | ecosystem: Host-associated > Plants > Roots >...
CCAGGTGACCGCCGTCCGCGCGGCCTCGGGCGAGCGGATCGACTTCGTCAACAACGCGATGGGCGGGGTGACGTCGGAGACGGTGAAGCGGACGAACGCGACCGTGGCGCGTCAGGTGACGCGGACGTTCGACGAGTTGAACCGGATGCTGACGGAGACGCTGGGACCGGGCCGCACGACAACCTGGGCCTATGACAAGCTGGGCAAGGCGACGCAGGTGACCTCAGCGCGCAGCAACGCGACGCAGCTGGCATTCGATCCCTTGAACCGGCTGGCGCAGACGGTGGCGCCGGACACAGGGACGACCGGGCTGAGCTACACGCCGTGGGACGATGTGGCGACGCATACCGATGCGGTGTCGGTGCAGACGAGCTATGTGCGCAACGGCTTCGGGGAGGTGATCCAGGAGACATCGCCGGATCGTGGCACGAGCATCTATTATTATGACCAGGCGGGCGACATGACCGCGAGCATCGACGGGCGGGGCCAGCGGGTCGATCTCGTGCGCGACATATTGGGGCGGGTGACCAGCAAGACGCCGGTGGGCCTTGCGGGCCAGGCGATCACCTACAGCTATGATGCGGGCGGGATCGGCTCCTACCAGAAGGGACGTCTGACCAAGGTGGTGGATAGCTCGGGGACGACGCTGTTCCAGTACGACCATCATGGCTACATGCTGGTGAAGCGCCAGACGATCCGGGTGCAACCTTATAGCGACCATCCTTACGGAATATATGACGCGCCGGCGTAGGGATCATAGGCATTGTTGCGCTGCGGCGAGGGTGGAGGGGTTTCCATTTTAGCTTCGGTAAAAGTCGGCCCTGCGTTTTCTTGCCCCGCAGCCATCGCGCTCAATCCTTGAGCGATTGTCGAGGCGCCAAATATAACGAAGCAGCCGAGGACGACCGTTGCGCCGTGGCGAATGTTGACGCGACCGGATAGCATCAAGAACCCGATCGATGCGACAGCAATGACCGCGATCATTTGGGCAACCGACCCCAGCACTGTTCCCTGCAGCCATAAAACCGCATCAACGATGGCATTGGATGGGGCAGGATCGGCAAGCGATTGTTCCATCATCAACGCTCCCGATGCGTGACCTGCCAAACACACCCAGTTGGGCTATCCGACAAAGGGTTGGTGCCGATTCAATATCACCTCAGTGATATCGCGTCGACCTGCAGTACGGCCTAGCTGGACGAATACATCGACCGTTTGCCGAATGTAATGGCGAACATCATCCCGGTTGAGGCGAGAGCTTCCTTGCAGCACAAGCAATGCCACCTGTTCGACCGCACTCTCAGCACTATCCGCGTGGACGGTGGTCATCGAGCCAGGGTGTCCGGTGTTGATAGCCCTCAGGAACGCATAGGCCTCTTCACCGCGCAGCTCACCCAGAATGATACGATCCGGCCGCATGCGAAGCGATGCCGACACCAGATCATTGGCACTTACCCGCGCCTCACCGAGTGCGGAACGTGCCGCCAGCAGTCCAACCGCATTGGAATGATGAATCTGGAGCTCAGGCGTATCCTCGATCAGGATCAGCCGCTCGTTGGATGGAATTTCTTGCATGAGCGCATTGAGAAAGGTCGTTTTGCCGGTCGATGTGCCACCGGACACAAGAATGTTCTTCCTAACGCGTACCGCGGCCCTAAGCAGCCCCGCAAGATCGCCCGCCTCAAGTAGGGCGGCTAAGGTCTCATCGCCCTTTTTGCCACCCAGCATATCGTCACTGCGTGTATTATCGAACGCTCCAGTAGAGACATAATCGTCCAGCGTCAGGTCCGACGATATATGTTTGCGAATCGCAATGGCCATGTGACCGCGCGTCGCAGGCGGTGCGATGATCTGAATACGCGCGCCATCTGGAAGCGAAGCGGATAATAAGGGGTGTTCGCGGCTGATGGCCTGATATGCGATCGCCGCAACTTGGCGCGACAGGCGCCCAAGAAGAGTTTTATCAAGCGCCGGAACAGCATGTCGTTCGGTCGTCCCGCCGAGTGTTTCGGTCCAGGCCTCGCCGGGCCGATTGATATAAATGTCGGTTACGTCCGCGCGGGCAAGGATCTCGGCAAGTGGCGCCAGAAAGCTTTCGAGATAGATACCGGTTCCCGCCACTGGCCTCAGTGGCCCTGGTCGGGCATGGTGAAGTCGAGATCGCGCGCCACGAAAATGCTGATGCTGGTGCCCCGTGCAACTTTGAGCGTCGGCGTGATCTTCGTGGGCTGCACCGCCTGGGTGGTTGTCCCGGTTAGGCTGCCGGGAAGCAACACGACCGACCTGCTGGCCGAACTCGCTGCAAGTGCTACGCCGGCATCCAGCGTCGATTGCAAAAGCGCGCCAGAAAAGCGCTCAAAAAAATGACTGTTCACCTTGGCATCGACACCCCCTCTCCCGAGCGTATCCGTGGCCGGCGATCCGATCGCGATAGTGACGCCATCTGGGCGGATAAGCCGATTCCACGCGATAAGTGCCCGCTTCTGGCCCGGCGCGACATCGGCGCCATAGTCCCCGATCAGCCGGCTGCCGCGCGGAATGAGGATACGCGTCCCGTCGAAGCCCTTTACATCGCGCGACACAATGGCACGCGCAAAGCCGGCTTGCGTAGAGTTGAACGCCGTTTCGAGCACGGCTGGAATCAACGTCCCCTGTGGCACCGTCGTTGCCTTGTTCGCAAACATGCCCGCACGGGTACGGCCCCCCGAACTGTCGCTACGCCCCGATCTTACACCAACAGAGGTTGGTATTGGAGCAGAGAGGGCGTCAGCTCCGGTCTCTCCAGAGCTGCCATCAAACACCAAGGCAGGGCTGGAGGAGGTCCGCGCGACCGGAGCTGGCTCGGCAGACTGCGGCGCCGATTGCGGGACATAGACGATCTGAGGTTGAACTGCTGCATCGGGATCGCGAACCGGGGGAGGCGCGGCGGTATTCGGTGTCGGATCAATTTGTACAGACAGGGTCTCTAAGGGTTCGGGCGGTATATATAGAGGTGGGGGCGCTGGCGGGAGAGCGATCGCATCTGCCCAGCCTGGCCGGACCGCCTGGACCTCGAGCGCACGACGGCGCGAATCAAGCATGGAGAACAAGATTATCCCGGCAGCTACCGCGGCGATAACAAGCGCAAGACCCGAAGGTCCGCTTTTGGCCATGCGAACGACAGGCATGATATCGCGTTCTTGTTCACCGGCCGGACGTACAGTTTGCTCGCCGCGCGGATCGAGACTGGGCTTATCTCCCATCATGTCTTTGTTTGCCGCTTCTTGCGCGAGGCAGTGGCCACCTGGCGATCGATCCGAAAGACAAGTCGTGGCAGAACGCTGTCAATAACATAGACGCCATCACGCATTGCCCCGTTTACCAAGCTTTCGCGTCCTTGCGCATCCAAAGTATATACTGCAGGAATTGGCGTATCGCGGGGCCAGTCGATCAGAGTGCGTTTGCCGTCATCGCTGATACGGGCCGGCCACAGCGCCCTGCTGCCGCTCATCTTGTAGTGTCCCTCTACAGCCGGTCCATTGACCTGATCGGTCTGGGGGGATGCGGGATAGCGAAACTGTACCGAGTAAGGCATATCGGGCGACGGCGCGCCGAGCGACTGAAGATCGAACACGTAGAGCCTGGCGCTGGTGATGACTGTCATGTTCGTCGAAACGCCAGCCTGGATCGATTTGACGAACAAGTGATCGCCCACCTTGCTGGCGCTGACCTGCCAGGCACCGCTGTCGCCAACCGCAACGCTTTCGATATGCTCGTCGGCAGCCAGTTGAATAGTGACCTGATAGCCGGGTGCAGCACGGATGAGAACAATCTGTTCGGGTTGATATTCGACAACCTGAAAACGCGGATCGCCGGCGCCGCTATGCGGCGCAATCTGCGCCACAGCTGCTTGCGCGAACAGTATGATCAGGAACGCAGCACGTTTTGTCATGGGCGGCCGGGAATAGTGGCGGTGTGTGTTTGATTGGGTGCCTCGGATGGGGGCTGCGGAGCCGGATCAGGTCCCGCCAGTGCCTCGGCACTGCGGCGGTAGCGGACCACCTGGAACCCGAGTGGATTGACGAAGCGATCCTCCACCTTCATCGGCTCGCCCGAATAACGATACCGAACGATCGCGACCCAGGCGCGAGGCTGACCAATCTGAGCGTCTGCATCCTGGCGGCGTGTCTCGAACCTTACCATGGCAGTATCGGGTGCTACGGACGACACGCTCTTGACGCGCGTCTCGATCGTCGTCGAACGGGGATAGAGGACGAGAGGGCTCTCGGGGTTCGATACGGGCATTTTGGCGAGATAATTGGCACGCGCGGTTTCAGCGGACCAAAGGGCAACCTTGCGATAATCGGTATTGAGCGTGTTGATGTCATAGCCTTCTCGGGCAATCACATATTGGACGAGAAGCGATTGGGTGAGGGCCGCATCGGGTGAGATCTGTTCCGGTGTAAGCGGCTTCAAAAGCTGCACGAAGCCAGTTTGGCGATCGACCATCAGGGTGTAGGGTTCTACCGTCTTGAGCGGCGTCAGAAACAAGAGCGCAAAGGCTTCGCAAACCGCTGCGGTTGCAGCCGCACCGGCCACGATCCACGCCACCTTCCGCGAGCGGCGCAAGCTATCCTGGCGATCCTTCGCCCAGCTATCCCCCTCGGCATAATAGGCCGTTAGTGCCTCGCGCGAATTGATCTTGTTCATGATGCCCTATCCCGTCGGCTCGCGCTGGCGGACACGCGGGTGGTGGTCCGGCGTCGCGCGCTTTGTCCCAAGGCTTCGCTTCCCGCCGTGATTGCCTGATGCCTGCGCGTGGATATGGGGGGCCCCGATACATTTCTGATCGCGCCACCCGGCATCGCATTGCCCTCGCGGCGCTGCACGGCAGCGACAGCATCTGCTACGACAAGGGCCCGCGACCGGGAATGCTCCGCGAGCCGTCCGGGAGTGGATGCCGAAAACCCTTGGGATGGCGACCGCGCCAACTCCGCAGTCCTCGCAAAAATGCCCTGTGCGGCGGGGAAGGCGAGGCCAAGTCCGGCTGTAACCCGTCCAGCCGCAACGATAACCGCAAGCAGCGCGAGATCGAACACTAACGCGATTGCGAGCAACTGGGTGGGGATACCGCCTATTCCTTGATTGGTGTAGCGCCGACCGATGAGATCGATTAGCCAAGGTTCGAGTAGCGCGAGTTCGATGCCGAGCACCACGCCGATAAATGCTGCGCCGAGCACCGCACCGGCCAGGACACGCAACCACCCGACGAACATTCCGCGCGCGCCCTCGAAAAGCAAGAAAGCGACGAACAATGGCCCGAGTGCCAGCAGAAGTGCAGCGATGAAACGCACGCCCGCAAAAGCGCCGATCGACCCTACAAGAAAGGCAAGTCGCGCTAGCCCGATTGCCCATGCGTCGAAGCCTGTGAAAACCGGATCGGCCGGCGCGCCGGGATCATTTGTGGTTAAAGTGCCAAACGGAGATGTAGCAGGGCGCGCCACACTTCCTGCGCCGAGTCCAGCGAGTGTTGACAGCATAGCATCGGCATTATCGAGGCGAGCGACCAAGCCGCTATTGGCTCCAGGAATGTCAGCACCCGATCCGATAGAAGCGGCGAGTTGTGCTGGGCCCTGTAACACCACATTGTAGGCAAGCGTGCGGTAGGCCGGCCAGTTTGTTGCAAGCGTAAGAACAATGCCAACTTTGACCAGTGCCAAAAGCCCATCACGCACTTCGGGCGTACGGCCAAACAGCATACGATAGCCGAACAACGCGACAAAAAGCGTAAGAAGCCCTGTCAGCATCTGTGATGTTGCCGATCCAGGGGACGCCATGGCCTGATAGCCATTCGCGCCCAGCGTCAATGTCTGACAATCGATAAAATTGAGCACGTCGCGAACCAAACCGCCGGAAGCGGGATATACCTGGCAGAGCGACATCAGGCTTTCTCGAGCAAAGGTGCGAGCCAGGCGGAAGGATCATCGCCATGTTCAGCGCGCAATTCGTCAAGCAGGCGCACGGTTTTCTCACGCCCGGAAAGGATCGTCAAAATCTCGCGCTCGCCAGTCAGGTTAAGCCTGGCGACCACGCTTTCCATTCCATGCTTGATAAGGAAGCAATGCGCGCTGTCCGGCAAGGTCCGCACAAGTTCATATTCGTGCGCGGTAAGGCCAAACCCCTCCATATAATCGATTGTACGCGCTTTGGGATTAGCCATGAAGATCTGCGTGGCAGCCTGTTCGATGATTGCGCTGGCGATGCGACTCTCGAGGGCATCCTGCGCGCTCTGAGTTGCAAAGCCGACGATGCCGTTGCGCTTCCGGATGGTCTTTTCCCAATCCTTGATCCGCCGCACGAAGATATCGTCGTCAAGGGCCTTCCAGCCTTCGTCGACCACGATGATCGACGGCGTTCCATCGAGCCGCTCCTCAACACGATGGAAGAGGTACATCATGGCGGGCGTTCGCACCGCAGGGTCATCCAGAACTTGCGTCATGTCGAACCCAATCGATTCTGCGGCAAGGTCGGTCAGATCCTCCGGATTGTCGAACAACCAAGCCCGTTCGCCATCGCCCCACCAAGGGCGTAATCGCGCCCAAAGATCGCTTGCGTGGGGACGATACCCACCGCGAAACAGTTCGACCAAATTGCGCAGCCGGCGATGCAGCAAAGGCTGCGCGAAGTTGGCGTCAACCGCGTCCTTGATAAGTGCCGCCTCCTCGACATCTACGCCGCCGGCGAGGTTCGTCAGCCAGTCAATGAGAAACTGGCGATTTGCGGGCGTGTCTTCAAGCTGAAGCGGATTGATGCCAGCAGATTGGCCGGGACGCAACACGTCATAACGGCCATTGATGGCGCGAATGAACAGTTCGGCTCCGCGGTCCTTGTCGAAGAAGATAATCCGCGGCGCGAATTTGCGCGCTTGGGCAAGCAGAAAATTGAGCACGACGGTTTTGCCGGATCCCGATGGACCGATCACGGTGAAGTTGCCGAGATCACCCTGATGGAAGTTGAAATGATAAGGTCCGGCCGCGGTCGTCTCCAACAAGGTGACAGCTTCCCCCCAGTGATTATCGCTGGCCCGGCCGAGCGGGAAATTATGACCGCTTACCAGTCCTGCAAAATTGGACGTCGAGACGAGGCCGCGCCGCGCGATATATTTGAAGTTTCCTGGAAACTGTGCCCAGAATGCCGGCTCCAGGGCGATATCCTCCCGTACTGATATGATGCCCAGATCTGCCAGGGTTGCCTGAACTTCGGCAACGCCCTGGTCAACTGTGACGAGCGTGTCACCGCGTACCGCAATCGTCATATGATGCTCGCCAAAGCCCGCACGGCCAGCAGCGACGTCGTCTTTGGCGTTGCCAAGATCGGCGCGCAGGCTGAGCGCCTCATCTTCTGTCGAACGCATGCGCCGCAGTGCTAGATTCATGCGCCCCAACGCCGCTTGGCGATCCACAAATCCAAAGGACTGGGAGATGGTGAGTTCGAACGGCAAGCGCATAAACTCGTCGAACATGCCGGGACTAGTTTGACCGGGATAATCCTTGATCGAGATCAATGCCGCAAAACTGCGCTTTGCCGTACCGATCGGCGCGAGTTCCACAGTCTCGGCGCCAAAGCTTGCGCGTCTGTATGGAAGATAAGCGCCTACATCCTGCGTCGGCAGCAAAACCGGGCGCATCTCCGCGTTATAGAGATACGACAAGAACTCCAGTGGTTCGGAACAGAGGCCCTGTACAGTCTCATAGATTGCGAGAAGGCGGGGCTCGTAACTGCCGAGCGCCGCGATGAGACCATCGCGCGCGGTGTTCAGTTGATGGAGTTCGGCGACACTTGTTGCAGCCTCAGCTCGGAGTGGCCGACCGAACATTTCCCTTAATCCGTCCAATAGGCCGATCTTGCCCTGCAAAGGGCGTCGTACGAGGGTCAGGAAAAGGTCGTTGATATAAAGCTGCTTGCCGGCGAGACGAGTACGCCAAACCGCGTTGAGACGGTCAGAAAAAGCGTCGCCATAAATACCGTCTAGCGTCGTATCGATTCGTCGGCGAATGATATGGTGGTAAATTGCATATCGCGAAGAGCCGATAGACTGCAGCATCGCATCGCGCAGGTGCTTCCGGTAGTTGAGTTCCTCGGTATCGGCGGTTTCAAACAACAGTCCACGCAGCTGGATAGTCTGTAACAGCAGGCCATTGCGAGTTTCTATCGTAAAATCGTCGACATGCCGTGCGTATGGGAGATGAAAGCCCGCAGGCTTTTCACGCTCCGCAGCCCGTCGATCACGGTTTAGGGGCGATAGGAGTTGCAACGCCAGATCGAAAAGTTTGGGATGCGGGGACACCGGCCGATTTTTGCCAGCCAAAGATCGAAGAATCGTGGCTCGCGAACGCACAGCACCACACCCGCCAGATGAATGCCGAGGGCGATGACGACCGCCCAGGGAGATTTGAAGATCAGAAACAGCTCGGTTGCGATCACCCCGTTTGCGACGAAAAAGCTGTACGTGACACCTGCAAACATCTGTGGGCGTGTGAGCGCGATAAACACCGTGTCCCGCTCGATACCGTCCACAATCAGTTGCCCAAGGATGCGGTGGATTGGATGCCGGCGACGATACTCGCAGCGCCGAAAAGGATAAAGCAGCCCAGAATGACGGTAGCGCCGTAACGCCAATTAATCCGTCCGGTCAGCATCAGGAATCCAACAGAGGCCACGGCAATAACGGCGGCGACCGTTGCGACCGTGCCAAGCAATGTCCCTTGAAGCCAGCGCACTGCGCCGATGAGAACCCCCGAGCCTTGTGGATCCTGAAAAGCACTTTGAGCGAAAACTGCATCTGGAAGAAAGACCAGGCCCGCCAATAAGATCAACACAGCAATGAAATAATCCACGCTGGAAAAATTGATTGAGCGATTTCCGTTGATGGGCATTTCATTCCTCGATCTTGGTTTGTGAATTCTACCATTAACCCTGCAGCGAAAGCAATCGAGACTTCGATCCCAAATTGGGGTCATGCTTCCGCTGTAATTGCAATTTGCGGCTGTGTGTCGCAGATAACGTCGCCAAGATGGGTTCACACCGACGCTCAGGAAGCTGCCTTTGTTCTTACCGCCGTCCTGCAGCCTTAGGTGTTGAACATACGACCGATCAGGCGACCAAGCGGATATCTGATGTGGGTGAGGTTAGCTGTGATGGTCACCCGATTTTGTGGACACGGTTTAGGCCATTTGTCGTTCGGCCTTTAGCCTTCCCCCGGAGAAGTGGTCCATTTTTTGGTAGTTAGAGTTTCGGCTATTTTACGCTTGGAAGGAGCGGAGAATGGCACGGAAGAACTACACAGCGGAGCAGATCATTGGGATGCTACGGGAAGCGGAGGTTCGGCTCCGGAGGCGAGAAGACCGGCGCGATATGTCGTGGTCTGGATATCTCGGAACAGAACTATTACCGTTGGCGGCGTGAATATGGCGGATTGAAGGTGACACAGGCGGCGCGTCTGAAATCGCTGGAGAAGGAGAATGCGCGGCTGAGGGAAGCAGTCTCCAACCTGACGCGGGATGCGCTGATCCTTAATCAGCGGGTCCTAGGTTCGAGCCCTAGTGCGTCCACCATTTTTCCGTTATTTTACAAGCACTTGAAGAGTAGTCCTGCGCTTTGGGCGGCTCACCTTTGAGTGCTAGGTAGCTGGCTAGGTAGCAGTCTTCCACTTAGAGAATTTTTCTCCCTTTGTCTCCATGGCGGCGACTATCGTTGCTTGATGGCGATGCCTCACCTTCACAGCCGCTCGTAAACGAGCTGTGGCCACGCCCAGGCACCCGTCAACGCGGATGCCGCCCTTGCGCGCCAACGCGCGATCATCGCCAGCATTAAAGGCCTGGGACCAATCACCGCCGCCCAGTTGATCGCAACCATGCCCGAGCTTGACTCACTCGAAAACAAACAGGCAGCAGCCCTGGTCGGCCTCGCACCGATCAACCGGCAGTCAGGCCAGTGGACCGGCAAAGCCCATATCCAGGCAGGCAGAGTAAATGTCCGACAATCGTTCTACATGCCAGCCCTCGTCGCAACCCGCTTCAATCCAGACATCGAGGCAAAATATACCGATCTCATCAGCATCGGAAAACCGCAAAGGTCGCCATCACTGCCGCCATGAGAAAGCTCATCGTCACCGCAAATGCTCTGCTCAAAGCCGATCGGCTCTGGACAGAAGCAAGGGCTTGATCATCACGGATACTGTAAGGGTTCCTGCTCTCACCACGTCCGCCACATTGACGAAAGGCCGGAGACAGCGTCGACCACTTCAAGACAAGTGAGGCTTACACTTCCGACGCGCAAGCGCGCGTAGCCGGGATTTAGGTGCGTCAACCAAAAGTTTTCTAATACTCAATTATAATGATAGACAAAGCGCAGCCTCTCTAGCAGGAAGCGCATAGAGCCCGGGCGGAACTTGTTGCCCGATGATTACACATCAAGACGGCCCAACGGACGCTGTCCGCGCGCACATGGACTGTGTGCGCGGCGGGTGGTGCGGTGTGCTGGCCGCAAAGGGGGTTACAGTGAGCACAGGCGGATCATATTTTCGTCAAACCGGGCGCGCCGCCTTGGGATCGATCGCCCTCTTGTACGCCGTCGTTGCGGCGGACAAGGCGCAAGCTGAAGAGGCGATGAGTGCGGATGCTGCTTTCGACACGCCCGATGGGGGCGCCATCGTCGTCACTGCACGGCGTCGCAACGAAAACGCGCAGGATGTGCCGATTGCGCTGAGCGTTCTCGGCGGCAAGCGGCTCGAATCGACGAACGTCTTCACGCTCGATCAGGCCAAGCAGCAGACACCCAGCCTTCAGATCTTCGCCATAAATCCACGCAACACCAACATCAACATCCGCAACCTCGGCAGCAACGCTTCGGTCAGCAGCGACGGGCTTGATTCCGGCGTCGGTGTCTATGCCGATGATGTCTACTACGCGCGCCCCGGCCAGTCAGTGTTTGATCTTGTCGATATCGACCGGATCGAGGTGCTCAAGGGCCCTCAGGGCACCTTGTTCGGCCGCAACACCACCGCAGGCGCGGTCAGCATCACGACCCGCGCGCCGAGCTTTATGCCCGAGGCAACCGCGGAGGTGAGCGTCGGTAATTATGATTACGTCCAGGCGCGAGCGGCCGCATCGTTGCCGATCATCGACGACAAGGTCGCGATCCGCCTGACGGCGTCCAACACCTATCGCGAAGGCACGGTCGACAATGTACGAACCGGCGGCAAATTGCTCAATCTCAACAGCCAGACCCTGCGGGGCCAGATCCTGATCAAGCCGACTGAAACGTTCACGCTGCGCATCATCGGCGACTATTCGAAGCGAACCGAGGATTGCTGCGTCAGTCTGCCTGCCGGCGTCGTCTCCACGCTCCCCAGTGGTGCACAAATTGCGAATAATTTCTACGAGCGCGCCGCCCGCCTGAATTACACGCTGCCGACGCTGAACGCCTTCGACCGCGTCACCGATATCAACGCGCCATCCTACTACACCGTGAAGCAGAGAGGCATTTCCGCGAACGCGCAATGGGCGACAGGTGGCGTCGCGCTGACGTCGATCGCGGCCTACCGCGCCTGGGACTGGGAGCCGCACAACGATTCCGACGCGACCGGCCTCTCGGTCTTCAATCTCTCCCAAACCACGACGCATCAGAAACAGTTCAGCCAGGAGTTGCGTCTGGCCTCCACCGGGGCGCGCACGATCGACTGGGTCGCGGGCCTCTATTATTTTCACCAATCGCTGTCGACCCAGGCGCTCACCGAGTTCGGAAGCGACGCGGCGGGCTTCGCGCTTCCGCCCACCGTTCCTGCCGCGATCGGGAGCGCGGCACTGAACGGCTTCAGGTTCGTCGGCGATTCCCGCGCCAAGACCGACAGCTATGCCGCGTTCGGGCAGGCCAACTGGCACCTGAGCGATCGATTGACCCTGACCGGCGGGCTACGCTTCACGCATGAAAAGAAGTCCGGCAACTTCGACCAGCGCCAGATCGGAGGGACCGACCTGTCGACGCTGCCAGCGGCGATCGCAGGGGCAGCCGGTGCGATCCGCAACAACTTCGGCCCCGCCAGCAGCTACACCGCGCGTACCACCAACGACAGTCTCTCGGGGCAGGCGACTCTCGCCTACAAGCTGGCATCCAAGGTGCTGACCTATGCGACCTACGCGCGCGGCAACAAGTCGGGCGGGCTCAACATCGCCAATCTACCGAGCGGGGTGGACCCTGTCGTCGGGCCCGAGAAGGTCGATCATTACGAGCTCGGGGTGAAGACCACGCCGCTGCCCGGCGTCACTCTTAACGGTGCCGCTTTCTGGACCGAGATCCAGGATTTCCAGTCGACCTTTTCTGACGCCGCGCGTTCACTCACTTATCTCACCAATGCCGCCCAGGTGCGCTCGCGCGGCGGCGAAATCGATCTTCAGGCCGATCCCTTTAAGGGCGCGTGGTTCTATGCCTCGGCGACCTATGCAGACACCGTCTACCTCTCCTACCGGAACGCACCGTGCCCGTTCGGCGTTCCGGGTGTCGGTGGTACGGCCACGTGCGATTTGAGCGGACAATCGCTGCCGAATGCGCCACGCTGGGCGTTCGCGGCAGGCGGCGAAGTGGCGCGGCCACTGGCCGGGAAAGAGGTCTATGTGGGTGCTGATTGGTCGTACAAGTCCTCGTTCAATTCGGCCGCGGACAATTCGTCCTTCGGGAGGATCGACGGATATTCGCTGGTCAACGCCCGTGCCGGAATCCGGCTGCCGGGCGGGCAGTGGGACTTTTATGGCTGGGCGCGAAACCTCTTGAACAAGGACTATTACACCCGGCTCGGCCTGGCGCCGTTCAACACCGGTTTGCTGGTGGCCAGCGTCGGTGAGCCGCGCACGTACGGTGTCACGGGCCGGTTCCGCTTCTGATGGCCGCCGCGACTCACGGGACGAAGCTGTCGGGCTGGCGGCTCGCCGCCTTCTCGACGCTCATGGTCACGATCAGCGGCGCTGCCTTTCCTCTCACCGCTTATCTGCCCGCCTTCTACGCGCAATATCACGGCATTGCGCTTGGTACGGTCGGACTGGTTTTCGCGCTGGTGCGGATCGTGGATACGCTGTGGGATCCGCTTGTCGGCCACCTGTCCGATCGCAGCCGGAGCCGTCTTGGGCGGCGACGTGTCTGGATCATGATCGGGCTGCCGATCTACGTCATTGCGACGTGGGCGACGTTCATGCCGACCGGGAAGCCCGGTCCTGCGTATCTCGCAGCGTGTCTGCTCCTGATCTACGGCAGCTGGACGATGCTCCAGATCCCCTATTATGCTTGGAGCGGCGAGATCTCGGGGCAGTATCACGAGCGCACGCGTGTCCAGGCCTATCTGGGCGTCGCCGGCGCCGTCGGCCTGATGCTGGTCCTGTCGGTGCCGACCCTCCTCGATCAACTAGGCCGCGCCGCTCAGGACGCGAAGGTGGCGGCGATGGGCTGGTTCATCATCGCGACTGCGGTGATTGGCGGCGCCTTGACCCTGTCCTCCTTCCGAGAGGCGCCACCCCCGCCGCCCGGCAAGCCGATCGGTTTCGTCAACGCGCTGCGTCTGCTCGCCGGTGAGCCGTTGCTGGTGCGCGTGCTGGTGTCGGATTTCGTGGTGACGATCGGGCAAGCCGCGCGCGGCACGCTGATGCTGTTCTTCTTTGCGCAATATATGCAGCTGGGCGCGGCAGTCAGCCTGATGTTCACGCTGCAATATACGTTCGGCATCATCGCCTCACCGATCTGGCTGCGCGTCGGCTACCGGCTCGGCAAGCATCGCGCGCTGGTGCTGGGCGAGGTGCTGCAGGCGCTGATCAATCTCTCGCTGATGCTGGTGGCGCCAGGCGGCGTCGTGCTGCTGGTGATCCTGACTGTCGCACAGGGGCTTACCCAGAGTTCGGGCAATCTCATGCTTCGCGCCATCGTCTCGGATGTCGCCGACAAGCAACGGCTCGAAACCGGAACCGATCGCGCCGGCCTGCTCTTTTCGGTATTCGGTCTGTCGATGAAAGCGGGAAATGCGGTCGCGGTCGGCATCGTGCTGCCGCTGGTCGCGTGGCTGGGTTTCAAGGCGAGCGGCCCGAACGACGCGGACGCCCTGTTCGCCCTCAAATGCGTCTTCGCGCTGGTGCCGTTCGCGGCGCACGCATTGTCCGCTCTCGTCATGCTGCGCTTCCCGCTCGACGAGGCGCGTCACGCCCGGATCCGCGAGGAGCTGGAGGGGCGGAACGCCGAGCCGCAGCGTCAGGTCATCGTGCCGCAGGAGTTTGCCCCATGACGATCACACCCCATGCGCTGGTCGATGCAGCGACCTTTACAATCTCCCCGGTGGCGAGCCGGATCGGTGCCGAGATCACCGGCATAGACATCGCGCGGCCGCTCTCCGCCGCTACCGTCGATGCGCTGTGGCAGGCGCTTTGCCGACACAAGGTGCTGTTCTTTCGCGACGCGAACCTCGACGACACCGCGCACGACGCCTTCGCGTGATTTGTCGCTTCGATCGCCGCCATCTTGGAACGAGAAACTTGGACGGGAAACAGGCGTCCGGTTTTCAGCGCGAGCAGCCATTCAAAGGCCGCTCAGGAAACGACTGGATCTGGGTCGTTAGAGCATTATGAAATTAAGTTCGTCCATATCCGGCGTGTTCGAGGAAATTTCTGCATTCCTTGGCTGACAGGGTCGGCAGAATTCGCGCGACGGCCTTGCAGAGGGCGTCGAAAGTTCGCTCAGCGGCGTCGCGCATGTGGTGTTTGAGCTTGGCGAAGAACTGCTCGATCGGATTGAGATCGGGCGAAGGAAGAGGAGCTTGGCGCCGGCCGTCCTGATGGCCTCCTCGGCTGAACTTGGCTACCGCATGAAGATAGGATCGCTGGGTGGTCGGGGACAGGTTACGCAGGCTCATGTAGTCGATCATTCGACGACGCAGCGGGCTCACCGCTGCCGGGGCGTCGGTCATGGGATGGTCTGCTGGTCAGGGGTTGGACTCCAACACCCCAACCTTCCCATCAGGAGGCCATACCGACCAACACGCACACCCCTCCCGCGTCAGCAGGTTAGTTCAATCCTGAATCTCAACAAGCCTTAGTTGACCTTCAGCAAAGGTGTCAGTTTCCAATATTCGCGGGCTCGTTCCACCACGACAACGTGTGCAAGTCGTGGGCTGACGTCCACAGGCCGGCCGGCGTATACCGCAATGCTCCGCTACCGGACCCTTTACCAACGCGCGCGCGGACCGCCAAGGACTTGGGATCGATCACAACGAAGGTCTGGCCAGCGGTCGTGCGCAGCCATACCTTGCCGCCGCCCGTGTCGATGTCTCCATATTTCAATGTTTCGTCGACCTTCACCCGACCGGATACCTCTCCAGTCAAAGGATCGATCCGGGCCACCGTACCGTCGCCCTGCTCCTGAACCCAAACGGCGCCTTCTCCGGCGACGAGGAAGCCGGGCTGTCGGCCGAGCGTCGTCCTTTTGACGACGGTGTTGGTTTGTGGGTCGATCTTCTGGAGGGTTTGACCGGTGGCGCTGACTGCCCAAAGCGATTCGAAACCGAAGGCGAGATAGTAGCTGCCCGCATCGACCTGAATCGAGGCGGTCACTCGGTTGCTGGTAGGGTCGACGCGAGCGATCATGCCTTTGCCGTCGCTTGCCACCCATATGGATCCGGCGCCGGCCACGACATTCAACTCACCATCGGGATTGGCGATACCAGTCGGAATGACGGCAGACTTCTTGGCCGTCTCGAGGTCAATTCGATTGAGCGTCCCGTCCTTGCAGTCGGCGACCCATAAGGAGCCGGATGCTATAGCCATGGCACCGCAGGGGCGGGACATCGCTGCTTCCGCGAGCTTTCCCTGTCTGGACCAGCGCTCGACCCGTCCCTCGTTGGTTGCCCAGACCGTCGCTCCATCGACAGCGAGGAAATCCGCAAAGCCGGGCACGTCGAGCACTTGCTCGGTCGGGTCTGCTGCCACAGCGGGTGTGAAGGCCATACAGCCTGCGATCGCCACGATTGCCCAGCTCATTTTCATATTCGCCTCCGCGATCACGGATGGCATCCCTGATCGAAATAAGATTGTAACCTGCCATGACGGCTCTAATTCGCGTTATTTGCCCGCCAGAGGGTTTAGCGGGCCAGGGATGTGGACTGGGCCCTTTTTTCTTTGAACTTCGCGATCAAAGGGCGAGCAGGGAATATGGTCTGCTCCCAGATCGACAGTCTTTTGCGGTCATCCTGGCCTACCACCGCCGATTCGCCCTCGCGATACGTGCCGAAGATGCGATCGAGGAGGATCAGCGAGTTACCATAATTGCAGCGGGTATCCTCGTAGCTGAGCGCCGTATGGTGAAGACTGTGGTGGCGGATCGTCGTGAAAAAGAACGAATACCATTTAGGAGGATCGGAGCGCACATTGGCGTGCGCAAAGGTGGAAATCACGCCAAGCACATTGAACGCGCAGAACTCGGCAGCCTGAGGCAGATCGAACAGCGCGACCACGCTGAGGCTAATCAAAAACAGTTCGAGGGGATTGCCCACTGCGCCCTTTGCCGCATTGAGCTGCGTGATGTGGTGATGCACCGCGTGCGTCGACCAGAAGAACGCGTTGTTGTGCATCAGCCTGTGCATCCAGTACTGACCGAACTCGACCAGGAACACCACCAGCGCGACCTGCGCGAGGAACGGCATGTGCATGGCCCATTGCGTGGTGATGCCGAGCGAATGCTTGGCGGCTGTCAAGGGATCGTCGGCGAGCCTGGTCGTGACCCATGCAATCGCGGAGTTGCTGAGAACGACATAGAAAAGATCCGTGAAAAATTCCTGCCAGTTCATGCGCCAACCAGCATGGCGTTCCAGCACGAACTCGAGCGCCTGTACGAAGATGGTGATGAGCGCGCCAGCCACGACGATCGACCATGGATTTTTTATCCATGCCGCTGGACCGAACGCCCAGAACAATATGACCACCACTATCGTCGCGGGCGGTATAAGGTTGACCAGGTTCTTCTTCATGACATTGGCCCCTTTTGCGATTTCATTATAGAATAAGTGCATTGGTGAGGCAGGTGTACGAATGACGTAGCACCGCCTAACGCCCACGCTCGATAAATGCCCGCCAGCCTCCCAGCGCGGTAATATCCTCTGCCCCCTTGCTTGCGCGCGGTTCGGATACGAAGCCTTTGACACTGCTCCCGTCGGCGAGGGTTACGGTGCCGATCGCGAGCGGTGGCGGCACTTCGGCGACGAAGCTGCCGAAGGCGGCGACTTCCAGTTCATAGACCTCGACCGCGATGGCCGCTCCGTCATCGGCATGCACCAGCGCCGGCTTGGGCGGCACGCTTTCGGCCATCGCATAGAGGCGGTAGCTGGGTGCGGTCTGCGTCGCCTCGACGAACACGGCATCGCGCGAGGTGAGTTGCCAGTGGAGTGGCATATCCTTCAGATGAGCACCGACCACGGCAAGCTTCACGGTCTGCATTCGACCCTCCAGGTCAAGGGATGGGAGTGGCGGCAGATTGGCCGCGGAGAGATAGGCTTCGCCCGCGTCGAGCAGCACGCGATCGGTCCCCGCCGGGCCGATCAGGGTGATGCCGAAGCCGGTGCCGTTGTGCCGGACGCCCGCAGGCACGGCAATGGCCGCCATGTCGAGCAGGTTCACGAAATTCGTATAGACACCCAGCGCGCTGTTGAGCGCGATCGGCGCCGCGCGCAGCTCGGCGAGGCGGTAGGTGGTGCCGGTGGTGGGCAACACCAGCAGGTCGATCACGTCCCACATCGCATCAGCGATCCGACGCAGTTCGGCCAGCCGGTAGATGCCTTTGAAGAGATCGACCGCGCCCATTTTCACGCCGAGGGCAACCACCTCGCGCACCACCGGATCGAGATCGTCCGGGTTCGCCATTAGCACCGCTTCAAGCGCGGCGCTTCGCTCCGCCACCCAGGGCCCGCCATAGAGAAGTTGCGCGGCTTCGTTCAGCGGCGCCATATCGATCTCTACGATCTCCGCGCCGTCCGCCACAAGGCGCCGGATTGCGCGATCGAAGAATCGCTCGGACTCGAGATCGCCGAACCAGGTCCGCTGGCCGGGACGGGGAACACCGATGCGGCGGACATCGCGCGGCCGGTCGGGGACGGCAAGGGAAAAGGGATCGGCGGAATCGAAGCCCGCGACCACGTCGTCCACCAGAGCCGCATCCGCGACCGTTGAGGCCAGCACCGTGATGCAATCGAGCGTCCGGCAGGCAGGAACGAGACCAGTCGTGCTCCACCGGCCCCGGCTGGGCTTCAGGCCGATCAGGTTGTTGAATGCCGCCGGCACCCGCCCCGAACCTGCCGTATCGGTGCCGAGCGCGAACGCGACGAGACCGGCGGCGACCGCGACCGCCGACCCGGAACTCGATCCGCCGCTCACATAAGCGAGGTTATAGACGTTGCGCGGCGCGCCATACGGGCTACGGCTGCCGTTCAGCCCGGTTGCGAACTGATCGAGATTGGTTTTGCCGATGCAGATCGCGCCGGCGTCGAGAAGGCGCTGGACGATAGTGGCGGAAGCCGCCGGGCGATAGCTGAAGCTCGGGCAGGCCGCAGTGGTATCGATCCCCGCGACGTCGATATTGTCCTTCACCGCAAAGGGCACGCCGGCAAGCGGCAACACCTCGCCCGATGCGACGCGGGCGTCGACACCGCACGCTGCATCGATGAGCGCTTCCACAGTGAACCGCGCGATCCATGCCTGAGGCTGGACGGTATCATAGGCCGCGATCCGGGCCAGCACGTCGGCGATGACCGCACACGCGCTGGTCTCGCCGCCGCCTACCGCCGCGGCGATCGTGCCGGCGTCGAGCCGGGTCAGCGCCGTCATGTCGATCGCCTGAGCGCGAACATCGGCGCGCCCGGCTGGATCGCCTGGCGCTCGCCCACATAGACCGCCTCGATCGTGCCGGTGCCAGGGGATTCCACCGCGAACTCCATCTTCATCGCCTCGATAATGGCGAGGTTTGTGTCGGCCGAAACCTTCTCCCCGGGACTCACCAGCAGCTTCCACAGGTTGCCACCGAACGGCGCTTCGACAAGTTCGGTACCCTCCGGCAGGTCGATCGCAACATCGGCCACCTCGCCGGCATCCGTCTCAGCCAGCTTGGCGACGCGATCGAATTCGCCGCGCCGTTCCCATTCGGCGCGTTCGGTATCGAACGCCGTCTGGCGCTGCTGCTGGAAGCGCCGGATCCCCTCCGCATTCTCCGCGAGGAAGGCGCGGTATTCGGACAGGCGAAACTCCGTCTCCTCGACGCGGATCGCGCGACGGCCAAGCGGGAAATCGCTGCGCCACGCGAGCAGTTCCTCGTGGCTGACCGGAAAGAAGCGGATCTGGTCGAAAAAACGCAATAGCCACGGCTTGCCATCCACGAACGCATCCGTCTGGCGATGGGTGTTCCACACCTGGATGGTGCGGCCGAAGAGCTGGTAGCCCCCTGGCCCCTCCATGCCATAGATGCACATATATGCGCCGCCGATGCCGACGACATTGGGCGGCGTCCAGGTACGGGCGGGGTTGTACTTGGTGGTGACGAGCCGGTGGCGCGGATCGACCGGCGTGGCGACCGGCGCCCCTAGATAGACGTCACCCAGCCCCAGAACGAGATAGGTCGCGTCGAACACGATCTTCTCGACCGCTTCGACACCCTTCAGGCCATTGATACGGCGAATGAATTCGATATTGTCCGGGCACCAGGGCGCATCGTCGCGCACGGCATCCTGATATTTGGCGATCGTCTCGTAGATCGCGGGATCCCCCCAACTGAGCGGAAGATGGACGATACGCGAAGGAATGGTGAAATCGTCGAGCCCGCCCAACCGCTCCTCGGCGGAAATGAGCGCCGCCAAGGCCGTCTGCTGATCCAGCGCTACGCCATCGAAATGCACCTGCAGCGATCGGATGCCAGGCACGATATCGATCATGCCGGGAAGCGTCATCCGCTCCATCTCGGTCATCAGTGCGTGGACGCGGATGCGCAGCTCGAGATCGAGCACGATCGGTCCATATTCAACGAGGATATTGCGATCGCCCTGCTGGCGGTACACGACCCGAGGCCGCCCCGCCGTTTCGGGCAGATCGGCGAGGATCGGAGAGAGATCGGTTACGACCGTCGGTACAACGGTGACTTGGGCCTTTGGCGCCAACCCGGAGAACCAGGCCGTCTGCGTCGTCCAGGCCGCCGCCGCTGCCGCCTGATCGATCACCTCGAAACGCACCCGATCGCCGGCAGCGAGCTGGCCGATCTTCCACTGATCGGCGGCGATCACCACGAAGGGGCACACGAAGCCGCCAAGCGACGGACCATCCGGTCCCAGGATGATCGGCATGTCGCCGGTAAAATCGATCGCGCCGATCGCATAAGGGTTGTCATGGATATTGGAGGGGTGCAGTCCCGCTTCGCCGCCATCCTTACGTGCCCAGTGCGGCTTGGGGCCGATCAGGCGCACGCCGGTACGGTTGGAGTTGTAATGCACCTTCCATTCGGATGCGGTGAAGGTCGCGATATCATCGGGCGCGAAAAAATCGGGTGCGCCGTGCGGGCCGTAGAGCACGCGCAGCGTCCAGTCGGAAGTGATCGCTGGCGGCGCCGCGAGGTCAGCCGGAGCGCCGGCAGACGCATCGCCCAGATGCAGCGTATCGCCGGCGACGAGGCGGCGCGCGGCATGGCCGCCGAATCCGCCAAGATCAAAGGTGCTACGGCTGCCGAGATAGACGGGGATATCGAGCCCGCCCGCAAACAGCAGATAGCCGCGCGCGCCACCGCCGTTCACCCGTCCAAGCACAAGTTTTTGCCCGGCCGCGATATCGATCGCGACATTGCGGACAACCGCCACGCCATCAAGGGCAGCGGCGAAATCGGCACCCGTCAGGCAGATGCGCGTGGCCGTGTTGAATAGCAGCGACGGGCCGGTGGCCGTGATCTCCAATCCTGCCACGCTCTCGTCATTGCCGAGCAGGCGATTGCCAAGGCGGAACGACAGGGCATCCATTGGACCGGAAGGCGGAACACCGATCGCCCAATAGCCTTCGCGACCAGGATAATCCTGCACGCTGGTAGCGGTGCCTCCGGAAATAACCCGTACGCTACGAGGCGCATAGGTAACGCTTTCCAGCGCGCGCGTCGACACCGCGCCGGTGACGAAAGCGGGCGCACGCACGACATCGCGCAGCCAGCGGAGATTCGTCTCGATACCAGCAATGCGAGTCCGATCGAGCGCCGACTGCATCACGGCTACGGCGGCGGCGCGATCGTCTGCCTTCACGATCAGCTTGGCGAGCATCGGATCGTAGAAGCTGCTAACCTCAGTGCCGCTCGCCACCCAGCTTTCGATGCGGGCGTCGCTCGGAAAGGCGACTTCGCTGAGCGTGCCGGAGGTGGGCCGGTAATCAAGCGCCGGGTCTTCCGCATAGAGCCGAACCTGGATCGAGGCGCCGCGCGGCTTGGGCGCTGGCGCATCCAGGAACGCGAAATCTCCGGCCGCGCCGCGGATCATCCATTCGACGAGATCGACCCCGGTCACCTCCTCGGTCACGCCATGCTCGACCTGGAGGCGAGTGTTCACTTCGAGAAAGAAGAAATCTCCGCGCGCCTCATCATAGAGGAATTCGACCGTGCCGGCGGAGCGATAGCGCGCCGCCGCACCCAGCCGCACGGCTGCCGCGATCAGCCCTGCGCGGGCGGCGTCGGGCAGGTTCGGCGCGGGCGCCTCCTCCACCACTTTCTGGTTGCGTCGCTGCAGCGAACAATCGCGTTCGCCAAGCGCGATCACGCGACCGGTGCCGTCGCCGAAGATCTGCACCTCGATATGGCGAGCGCGCTCGATATAGCGTTCGAGGAACACGCCCGCATCGCCAAAATTGCCGGCGCCGAGCCGGGCCACGCTCGCGAAGCCCTCGCGCACGTCCGTCACTTCCCGGCAGACGCGCATGCCGATGCCGCCGCCGCCCGCCGTCGCCTTCAGCATCACCGGATAGCCGATTGCCTGTGCCGCCGCCTCGGCCGCATCGACATCGACCAGCAAGTCCGTGCCCGGCGCCAGCGGGATGCCATGCGCGGTTGCCAGCGCGCGGGCACTGTGCTTGAGACCGAAGGCACGGATATTGTCCGGCGTCGGCCCGATGAATGCGATCCCCGCAGCCGTGCAGGCCTGGGCGAAGTCGGCATTCTCGGCCAGAAAGCCATAACCGGGATGGATTGCGCCGGCGCCGGTTGCCTGGGCTGCGGCCAGGATCGCATCAACGTTCAGATAGCTTTCGGCCGGTGATGAAGCGCCGATGCGGACGGCATGATCGGCCTGCACGACATGCAGCGAACCCGCATCAGCATCGGAATAGACAGCAATCGAACGCAGCCCCATCCGGCGCAGCGTGCGGATAATCCGGCACGCGATCGCCCCGCGATTGGCGATCAGGACGGTATCGAAGCTCACGCGCTGACGATCATGCGCACGGGCGTGGGATTGAAGCCGTTGCAGGGATTGTTGATCTGGGGGCAGTTGGACACCAGCACTATCACGTCCATCTCGGCGCGCAGATCGACCGTCAGGCCTGGCGCGGAAATGCCATCGACAATGCCGAGCGCGCCATCCGCCTCCACCGGCACGTTCATGAAGAAATTGATGTTCGAGACCATGTCGCGCTTCCCGCGTCCATCGCGCAGATTGGCATCGAGGAAGTTATCGACGCAGGCGTGCTGCGCCTTGGTGTGATGGCCATAACGCAGGCTGTTGGACTCGCACGAGCAGGCGCCACCGATCGTGTCGTGATAATCGACCGCTGTCGCGGTGATCGTCATCATCACGCGGCCCTCGTTGGAAAGCAGGCGCGCGCCGGTACGCAGGAAAATATTGGCCTGCGCCGCGATCGTGTCCTGCGCGCTGTAGCGTTCGGCATCGTCGGCCGCAGCGTAGAGCAGCAAATCGACCGCCTGGTTGCCTTCAAGATCGACGATGCGAAGCGACTGGCCGGCAAGAACGCGGTGCATCCAGGGCGCGCGGGCAGGGATGATCTCGTCGTGGATCACGGCGCCATCGAGGCCTGCGAGATAGGGATCGGCCAAGATTCCTCCTAAATGCGGTAAAGATCGTCGACGTTCGTGAAGGCGCGACGGCCCTCCGGCGTCGCTTTGCGGATCGGATCGTCTTGCGCCGTGATCGGTCCGCGCCACGCGGTCGCGCGCAGCGGCGTGACGCTCCATGGGCGCGTATCCAGAACGTGCGGACAATTGGCCACGACCAGGATCACGTCCATCTCGGCACGCAGCAACACGGTGCGGCCCAGCGCGAACGGACCGAAATCCGGCGTCACTGCCCCGTCCGGCGCGATCTTCACGCCCTTGAACAGATTGATGCATGGATGCACGTCGCGCCGGCCCAGGCCGTGCTTGGCCACGCCAAGCAGCAGTCGGTCACGCGCATTGGGAAAGGCGCCCGAATTGCTGCCGTCGCCATAGGCGCGCGTATTGGAGGCAGCATTGGATGCGCCGCAAAAGGCATCGTGCGTACCGGCATCGTCCTCGACGATACTCATCAGCACGCGGCCCATATCGGACAGCAGCAGATTGCCCGCGCCGAGATAGGCGTTCCACTGCACCTTGACGGTATCGGCGACGTTCAGCCGCTCGGTCGGCATCGCGGCATTGAACAGCTGGATCGATGCGCAGGCATCGCCCTGGAGATCGATCAGCCGCAGCCGCGCGCCGCGCGACAACCGCCGCGAGGCATAGCCGCCGGCCGCGATCGTCTCCTCCCAGAGCAGATCGCCGGGCGCGACGTCCGTCGGCAAGTCGTCAGCGACCGGCGGCAGGACCGGCATGGCTTCGGCGGTGCTGCCTTCCATCGCGCGGGCATGGGCGCGGGCAGCCAGCGGATCGTTGAGCGCGACCATCAGGCGGATTTCCTCTGCGTGGCGGCCTTGAAGCTCACCTGTTCGTGAAGCGGGGGCAGCAGAGCGGTGGTGGTGAAGAGACGCAGTTGCTGTACGCCGCGCACCTTGCGGAGCGCGTCACACAGATCGCGCAGCCGGTTGGCGGGGCCCTGCACCAACAGCACCTCCAGCGATTGTTCGTCCTCCAGGAAGACGTGCTGCGCAGAGATGACTTCCTTCAGATATTCATGCTGCGTCTGGGCGATCTGCTCTCGCACCCGGCCGATGTTCGCTCGGTAAACGAGCGTGATCGTACCGGCGAGTAGCTCACCCGGATGGGCGAGCTCGCCATGTTCGGCGAGCGCATGGCGGATAAGTTCGGAGATGAGCTGCGAGCGCGAGGGCAGCCCGCGCTCCTCCACCATCACGTCGAGCTGGCGAAACAGTTCCGAGGGCAGACTCATGCTCAGCCGCGAGAGGCCAGTAGGGGAGTCGTCAGTCATATCGGGACTCTCTCAATTATTATCATTTTCGTCAATCGTAATACTATTAAGATAATGCGATGGCCTCCGCCGCCCGGCGATCGAGCGGCAGATCGTAGGTAGCGGTCGCCCCGTAGCGATGCGGTGCATGGGGGTCGTGGCGGCGCTTGTCGAAGGTCAACACCCGCGTACCGAGCGCAAACGCCTCCTTGATATCATGCGTCACCATCACGATCGTAAGCGCATATTCGCTCCACAGGCGGGTGATGAGCGTGTGCATGTCCCCCCGAATCCCGGGATCGAGCGCCCCGAATGGTTCATCGAGCAACAGGATGCGCGGGCGCTTGACGAGCGCTTGTGCTATGGCGAGACGTTGCTGCATGCCGCCGGACATTTGCGCCGGATAGACCGCACCGCTATCTGCAAGCCCCACCGCCGCCAGCATCGCGTCCGCCTCCTCCAGCGCGGCGCGGCGGGCAGCGCCGAACAGGCGTGCGGTAAACGGCGCGCTACCGCATTCCAGGCCGAACAGCACATTGCGGCGCGCATTGAGATGCGGGAAGACCGAATAACGCTGAAAGACGACGCCGCGATCGGGACCGCATTCGGGTAGCAGCGGCTTGTTGTCCAGCAGGATGCAGCCCTTGCTGGGCGCCTCCTGCCCAAGCAGCAACCGCAGCAATGTGCTCTTGCCCGCACCGGAGGGGCCGACGATCGACACGAACGAGCGCTCGGCAATATCGAGATTGACGCGTTCGAGCACGATCTTATCGCCATATTCGACCCAGACGTTGCGGAGGGACAGCAGCGCGCTCATCGCGCCGCGTGTGCCCATGGGAAGCCGCGCCGACTGAAGACGCGCAACGCCCAGTCCATCGCAATCGCGAGCAGCGCGATCCAGGCCACATAAGGCAGGATGATCTCCATCGACAGATAACGCCGCACGAGGAAGATGCGGTAGCCAAGCCCCACGTCCGATGCGATCGCCTCCGCCGAGATCAGGAACACCCAGGCCGGGCCGAGCCCGAGCCGGACGGCATGGATCAGGCGCGGCGTCATCTGTGGCAGCGCCACGCGGATCATCAGTTGCCAGCTATTGGCACCCAAGGATTGCGCCTTGAGCATCTGTTCAGTCGGCAGCGCCTCCACATAGGAGGCTAGGTCCCGTATCATGGCCGGCAGGATGCCGACCACGATAAGCGCAACTTTGGACGCCTCGCCAAGGCCGAACACGATGAACAGGATCGGCAACAGCGCGATCGGCGGAATCACCGCGATCGTCGTCACAAGCGGACTGAATGTCGCCCGCACCGCCGGCAGCAGGCCCAGCAGCAGACCGACTAGCAAAGCCGACAGGGTGGAGATGGCAAGGCCGATACCGAGCCGCTGCAGGCTGGCGGCCGTATCCGCCCAGAAGGTGTGCCTACCCGTCATCGGATCGGGCACCAGCACCAGTCCGCGCATCGCCGCGATCATCGCATCCGGCGTTGGCAGGATCTTGTCCGCCGGGTTAATCGCATGACGGCTGGCGGACGCGAGCAGATAGACGAGCACGAGGAGCAACAGGGGCGCCACCCCGAGCAGTAGAGCGCTGCCCCTGCGCGGACGTATGTTGACCCACCGCATCGTGGGATCCGCGCCTAGAGCTTCCCGTCGGCGGCAAGCTGCATGAACGCGGGATCAAAGCGCAGCTTCACATTGGCCGGGCTGCCGAGCGTCTTGCCGCCCGGAAATGCCATGCCGACCGCATCGGCGGAGGTGGCGCCGGGGCCAAACAGGCCCTTGGAGAAGCTGAAATCCCGCACCCGCGTCATTGTCGTCACGAGTTCTGGCGCCGAGACGGCCGCAATCGCATCCTTCGGCGTGCTGTAGAGGTGAGTGGTCGTCAGCTGTGCATCGAATGCCTTCGGCGTCGATCCCGCCAGCTTTGCCATCGCCGCACGGGCGGCCTTTCCTTCGGCATCCTGACGCTGCATCAGCGTGATGGTCTCATACCAAATGCCGACCAGCGCCTTGCCGAGATTGGGATTCGCCGCGAGCGTAGCGCTGTCGACCGCGAGCAGATCGAGGATCTCGCCTGGGATCTTCGAGGAATCGAACACCAGCGCCGCATCGGGGACCTTCGTCATCTCGGTCAATTGCGGGTTCCACGACACCGCCGCCGTCACACCCGGCGCCGCGAATGCGCCGACGATATCGGCATCCGACGTGTTCACCGTCTTCACATCCGTCAGTGACAGGTGGACCGTGTCGAGCGCGCGGGCGAGCAGGTAATGCGATACCGACAGTTCGACCAGATTGACGCTGCGGCCCTTGATGTCGGCCAGCGAATTCGTGTTCTTCAGCACGATCCCGTCATTGCCGTTGGAATAATCGCCGAGCACGACGGCGGTGGTGTCCTTGCCGCCCGCCGCCGGGATAGTGAGCGCATCCATGTTGGTCACCGTCACGCCGTCGAGCTTGCCGGCGGTGTACTGATTCACCGATTCGACATAGTCGTTCACCTGCACGATGTTGATCTTGAGGCCGTATTTGTCGGCCCATTTCTTCACGATGCCAGCCTGCTGGGCGTAGGGCCACGGCATCCAGCCCGCATATATCGACCAACCTATACTGAATTCTGTGCGCGCCGGTTTCGGCGCCTCGGCGCTCGGCCCGCATGACATGGTGAGCAACCCTCCTGCGATCGCCATGGCAAGGCGGGCTTTCTGAAAAAAGTTCGGCATGATCGATTCTCCCTGCAGCGCGCAGACGCTATCCGAGGTCGATGCCCGCGTCACGCTAATATTACGTTTGATCCATTCCGTAATAACTCATAGGATATGATCATGCGCTCGTTCCTGCTCTTCGTCGCGCTCGCGATCCCGGCACCCGTACAGGCTCGCGATACCACGCACCCCTTCGCGCACTGGATCGATGCGACGACAGAAAGCGAGCCGCAAACCCAGGTTCAGCGCTATGATCGCGACACGTTCGTCATCCGGCAATCGATCAAGACCAATTTCGAAGGGCCGTTCCTCTACTTGCTGTTCGGCCGTCATCGGGCGCTGCTGATCGACAGCGGCGCCGGTGGCCTCGCGATCCGCCCGACGATAGACGCGGTGATCGCGAAGTGGCTGGCGGAACGTCACCGGAAATCCATCCCGCTGGTCGTTGCGCATTCGCACAGTCATGGCGACCATCATCAGGGCGACAGCGAATTCGCCGGTCGCCCGGACACAAGGGTTATTGGGCTGAAACCGGAGGAGGTCGCCGACTTTTTCGGTGTGGTGCATTGGCCGGACGAGATCGCCAGCTACGATCTCGGCGCCCGCGTGCTCTCGATCATCCCGACGCCGGGGCACGAGCCCGCGCACATTATGGTCTATGATCCGAAGACGCAGCTGTTGCTTTCCGGCGACATGCTCTATCCGGGCCGGCTCTATGTCCCGACTGATCAGTTCGCCACCTTCATCGCCAGCGCCGATCGCATTGCCACCTTCGCGAAGACGCACCCCGTCCGAATGCTGCTGGGCGCGCACATCGAGATGACGAACGTGCCGGGCAAGGACTATGCGTTTGAGGCGCCCGCGCATCCCGACGAACACCTTCTCGAACTACCGGCCTATACGCCGGCCCGGTTGCAGGCCGCCGTGCACCGCATGGCCGATGCGCCCGTGATCGAAAGCGAGGGCGATTTCATAATCTATCCACGCCCACCCAAGTCCCGCCCTTGACGGGCAATGCCAAAGCCCTACCCAATCAGATGACGCTTTTGATCCAGCCGCCATCGACGCGGAGGATATGGCCCGTCATCCAGGCGGCGCCTGGCGAGCAGAGGAACAGCAGCGCGCCGACCAGATCCTCGGGCTCGCCATAGGTTTTGAGCGGGATGGTGGGGGCGAGTGCGTCCGCGTCGAAGGTGGCGCGCGCCTTGTCGCCTTGGGCGGTCTTCATCATGCCCGGCGCGATCGCGTTGATGGTGATGCCGCTGCCGCCGAGTTCGGTGGCGAGCCAGCTCGTCAGCCCCTGCAGCCCGAGCTTGGAGATGCCGTAGGCGTGGCTGGTGGCATAGGCGCCGCCGGAGGTGATGTTGACGATGCGGCCATAGCCGCGCTCCCGCATTACGGGCACGCCGCGGATGCAGTTGAGCGGGCCGACCAGATTGACGTCGATCGTGCGGCGCACGAGCTCGATCGGATATCGAGCAGCGGCTGGGTGATCGGCTCCATGAAAGCGGCGTTGTTGAGCAGGATGTCGACTCGGCCGAACGTATCGACCGCGAAGCGGCCGAGCGCGGCGGTCTGCGCCTCGTCGGTTACGTCGACGGTGAACGGCTCGGCTGTGATCCCCGCTTCGCGTAGCGCCCTGACGCTGTCGCCCGCGCGCCCGGCATCGAAATCGGCGACTATAATGCGCGTGCGAAGGCGCGGCCGAGCCCGCCGCGGCCGCCCGTGACGATCCCGACCTGCCCGTCGAGTGAAACCTGCAGACCTTCCATCGTCATTTCCCCATCAACGACATGATGCCCATGCCTTCGAGCATGAGGCCGTAACCGAGATCGTCGAGCATCCGGCGCTTGATATGCTGCGTCATCGCGACGCGCGAGAAGCGCAGCATCTGCGGGTTCTTCTGCACCAGCTCGCGCGCGATCTCGCGGGCGCGGTCCATCACGGTGCCGTGCGGCACGACCTCGGCGACGAAGCCGAGCTGCAGCGCTTCCTGCGCGGAAATCTCGGCGCCGGTCAGCAGGAAGTGGCGCGCGCGATTAGGGCCGAGCAGCATCGGCCACCAGACATGGACGCCGTCTCCGGGCACGACGCCGCCGGGCGCATGTGCCTTGTCGGCGAAAGAGGCGCGGTCGGAGGCGATGACGATGTCCGACAGCGTCGGGATCTCGGCATGGATGAAGGCGGGTCCGTTGACCGCGCCGATCACCGGGCATTCGATCTCAAGCAGGTTCTGGAGGAGGTCCTTGCCTTCCTTGTAGATCCGGTCCCAATAGGCGGCGGACGGCGTCTCGCCCATGTCCTGCTCAAAGCTGGTGAGGAACTCGTCGCCGGCGCCGGTGATGATCACCACCCGGTTTTCCGGATCGCGGCCGACCTGGTAGAAGGCTTCGCCCAGTTCGTCATGGCTGCCGCCCTTGGCCGCGCCCCACAGCGCCGACCCGCCATCCTTATGGATCGTCAGCTCCAATATGCCGTCGGTGCGCTCCAACCGGACGGTTTTGTAGCGCGATGCGTAGGTCTCGAAGTCAGCCATCGTCTCTCCCAAGCTTTGTGAAGGGGGCAATACACTGGCCAGTCGTCCCGTACACCACTGACGAAGACTCCTTTAAGGACGTTGAGCGTCTCGAAATGCCAAACACGTAATGCGCTGTGGCGGCACGGGGGCCACTCGGTGGCTTAACATCACTCTGGCGCCGCCCATCGTCAGCATGCGCGCATCTCGGCGAAACACCCGCCGCAATCATCGGCTGGCCGGCCCGACGCCCTGGTACCGTCAGAGTGGCGCCGGATCGGCGCCGCCGTAAAGCTCGGTCAGCGGACGGATTCGAGGCGTATCCCATGGCTCGGCATTGGCGGCCTGTAATATCCTGGTCATCTTGCTGAAGCTGATCTGAAGATCTGCAACCTCAATATAACCATTATTCGCCGAGCGCGTATCAAACAGGGCGCAGCGTTCCCCCAGCACGGTAACCGATTCCAGCGCCGGCTCGAAGCCGTGAGCGGTGAGGTTCGCGAAGTCCTCATCGTAATCGCCTGCGAACATGAAATGATGATGGCCCGGCCCGTTTTCTCTGAGCCCTTCGGAAAAGGCGGACTCGTCACCTTCCAGCGGTTCGACGAGTTCGATAATCGTGCCGCCGCTCAGGCCGAACGCCAGGCGCATCGAAAGCGTTGCGATCCGGCCCCGGTAACGGTGCGAGTCAGTAATCGTTATGTCTCCGAGGAAGAAGGGTCCCACGCCAAGCACCTCGATCCAGTGCTTCAGGGCGACGTTTATGTTCTCCACTACGTGGCAGACCTCGATCATGGTGCGCGACATGCGGCCCTCGTCCCAATCGTTTTTTCGTTCACAGGTTGTCGAACTGGGCACGGCTGGACCGTTGGCTTTGTCCAGGACCCACCTACCCGGTTCGAAAACCTAGGTTCCTCGCGCGATCTGACACGCGTCACAAATCTATTCAAGCAAGATCGCAAGTTGCCCGTCAACATAGCCGTGGCGTCCTCCCGCCGGTTGGTGCTTGACTCGATGTAATATGTTCGAAGTCGACGGGATGATGTGGACGGACTATGTTGGAGTGAACTTGTGCTTAGCCCATGATAGGGCAGGAAGGAAGAGCGATGCGTGCGGCTGAGGCTAAATATGCATATGAGCGCGTGGCGTACGAGAAGACGCGCACGAGTTATCCGGAGGGGTTTCCTGTACTTCCTGAGATTCCGGGCGGTCGCTATTTCGACCAGCGTTTTTATGATCTCGAGATGGAGCATGTCTGGCGCAAGACGTGGGTGACGGCCGGGCATGTGTCGCAGCTGCCGCGCGAGGGATCCTATATCAGCTTCAACCGTCTGGGCGTGTCGGTGGTGATCGTGCGCGACAAGGCGGGCGAGGTCCGCGCGTTTCACAATGTGTGCCGTCATCGCGGCGCGCCGCTGGTGCTGGAGGAGAGCGGGCGTGTACCGCGTTTCGTGTGCCCCTATCATAGCTGGTCCTATGCGTTGGACGGCAAGGTTCTGGGGGTGACGTGCAAGGAGGATTTCACCGACGAGGTGCGCGGCCGGAACCTGCTTCCGGTGCATTGCGACGTGTGGAAGGGGATGATCTTCATCAACCTGGCCGACGAGCCGTCGATGACGCTGGCCGAGCATATGCGGCCGCTGGAGGGGCAGATCGCGGGTTTCCCGCTTGAGGACCTAGTCGTTAAGCGGGTGAAGACGGTGACCGCCGACTGCAACTGGAAGGCGATGCTGGATAATTTCTACGAAGGCTATCACGTCGCCACGATCCACCAGAATACGGTTAAGGAGTGGCTGGACACCAAGGCGCTCGCCGTCGATCTCTTCAACAATGGTCATTCCCGCATGTGTTCGACGCGCAAGATCTTTGCGCGGATTGACGATGGTTCGCCGAGTCCGGTGGTGAAGGACTGCGCGCAGGTGTTCAACGACCACACGACCGGGCTCGGCACCTTCCCAAATAACCAGGCGGCGGTGGAGCCGGGCGGCTTCCCGTGGCAATCGATGTGGCCGGACGGGCCAGGGCGGACGGTGATGGACCTGTGGATCATGGGCGTCGACGATCCGTCGATCGACCCCGAAGTCGACAAGGCCTATTGGGACCGCTACAGCCTGGACAACGACACCATCATCGGCGAGGATATGCATCTGCTGTCGGCGATCCAGCGCTCGCTCGAAGGCGGGGCGTTCACCGGCATGACGATGGGCGCGCAGGAACGCGCGATCTATTGGTACCATGAAGAGATCGACCGCCGCATCGGCGCCGACAACATCCCCCAGGAACTCCGCGTCCAGCAGGTCCTCAAGGATCAGGTCGTCCCAGACGACCTCGCACAACACCAACAAAAAGCCGCCTAAGGGCAGC
>Ga0268265_10000736_pt1 | contig 31918 bp, 30 predicted proteins | sample KBSSwiS52_FD_190355 | JGI IMG/M metagenome (GOLD analysis project Ga0268265, IMG submission 190355) | Switchgrass rhizosphere microbial communities from Kellogg Biological Station, Michigan, USA - KBS Switchgrass S5-2 (SPAdes) (version 2) | ecosystem: Host-associated > Plants > Roots >...
CGGCAGCTCGCCACTGAGGGCGGCCTGCATCTCGGCCATCATCTCCGGCGTCGAGCGGTGCGACTGCGGCCGGATCTCGGCCGAGATCTTGCCGTCGCGCATCGCGATCACCCGATCGCAGAGCTCGATGATGTCGGTGAAGCGGTGGCTGATCAGCAGCACCGCGACGCCGCGCTCCTTCAGCGTCGCCACCAGGTTCAGCAGGTGATGGATCTTCTCGTTCGAGAGCGCCGCCGTCGGCTCGTCCATCAGGAGCAAGCGCGGCGAGAACTCGAGCGCCCGCGCCACCGCGACCAGCTGCCGTTGGCCACCGGAGAGCTCGCCCGCCATCCGCGCCGGTGAGAGCTCGATCCCGAGCCGCTCCAGGACCCGGCCCGCCTCGGCCCGCATTGCCCGGCGGTCGAGCCAGAGGAAGGGGCCGAAACGCTTGCGCGGCTCACGGCCGAGGAAGACGTTGGCAGTGACGTCGAGGTCCTCGCATAGCGCCAGGTCCTGGTAGATCACCTCGATGCCCGCGGCACGGGCGTCGAGCGGACTGCCGAAGCGAACCTGGGATCCCTCGAAGGCGATCGTCCCCCCGCTGGGGGCGTAGACCCCGGCGAGGATCTTGACCAGGGTCGACTTGCCGGCCCCGTTGTCGCCGATCAGCCCCACCGCTTCGGCGGGGGCGATCTCCAGGTCGACGCCACGGAGGACGTCGACCGGGCCGAATCGCTTCTCGATCCCTTGCAGCTTCAGCAGTCCGTCGGCCATCGTTATTCGCCGTAGAACTGGTCGATGTTGGTGTGGTCGAGGAACTGGCTGCCGACATGAACCTCGCTCGGCACCGGTTCTTCGTTCAGCACCTGCTGCGCCACCGAGACCAGCAGTTCCGGATATTTCTCCGGGAAGAACGCCGTGCAGCCGAGGAAGTGGTTCTCCGTCGGTTCGGCCTGCTTGACGACTTCGATACCAACCGTGTCGCAACCCATACCGAGCGCGAACGCTTCCGTTTCGGTCGCCTGGGCGAACGATTTGGCGATGCCGCTGGCCCGCTCGTCGTCGAGCGAGGTGGCGAGAACGTGTTTGGCCTGTGGGTGGGCGGTGAGCCAGTCGGTGGTTACGGTCAGCGCTTGGTCGCTGGTCGCCGCCGACATCCGCACCCGTTCGATCTGATCGCCGTCGAGGGCACCGCAGACCTCCTGGAAGCCGTCGGCAAAGCCCTGCAGCCGCAGGTCGGCCGCTTCGCCCTCGGCGAGGTTTTCGCCGAGCAACAGCCAAACTTCGTCACAGTCCCATTCTTTCTTGGCGAATTCGGCGCCGGCTCTGCCGGCGGTGAGGCCGTCGTCGTAGTTGTTGGTGCCGACGAAGACGGCGTTCGGCTCGGAGACGTCGATCGAGGCGGCCGGGATCCGTGCCCCGTCGAGCACCTTCATCATCGCCGTCGCGGCGCCGACCTGCCAGTTGCCGGCAACGACGAATTCCGGTCCCTGGTGGGCGACCTCTTCGGCGCATTCGACGGCCTTTTCGGGCTTGAAGCCGGTGTCGCAGTAGACGGTTTCGAAGCCGTATTCATCGGCGAGCGCTTCAAAGCCCTCGCGGATCGGGATCGCGAACGGGTTCGAGGCCCAGGGGTCGATGTAGCCGAGCTTGGTGCCGGCGGGGAACTTCTTGATCGACGGCTGGTAGGGCTTCGAGGCGTCGCCAGGAGCGACCTCGAATTTGCCCGTGTCGAAGTTGTATTTCCAGAGGTCGAGTTCGTCCGGCAGCAGGGCACCGGGGATGCCGCCCTTCGGTTTCGCCGCGAAGGCGACTTCTTCAGAGCCGCCGGTTTCGCCACCGGTGCTTTCAGTGCTGTCGCTGCTGCTGGTGCTGTCGCTCGAGCCGCAGCCGGCGACCAGCACCGCTGCGCAGAGCACGGCGGCAAGGGCGCCGATCGTCACCTTCAGTCGCAAAAACCCCATCGATCTTCTCTCCTCGATCGTGCTTCGGAGGCCGTTCCCTACGCAAGGCGCGCCGACCGCCGAAGACTCTTTGTGGGCAGATTTTTATCATATCCTGAGCCTCTGGTCATGAAACAACTAAAATCTTCGCGTTGGCCCCCCAAACGGGGGGCAACGCATCACCCATCGCCAGCCCCGAGCAACGCCCCTCGAGGTTGCCGAACGCCGCCCCATCCGCGGCAAAAGGCAACCTCGACGCGGGCCAACCGCCGCGGCGTAGGGCTACTTGGTAGGGGCGGCGCCCTGCTCGGCGCCGCGGCGGAGGTCCGCGAGGTACTTGTCGCGGTTCACCAGGTAGCGCTCGCGCGGCGCCGAGAGCGACAGCGCGAACGGTGAGAGGCCTCCGTCGAGCGGGACAGCGAGGCAGCAGAGGCCGTTGGCGAATTCCTCGAGGTCCTCGGAGTAGCCCTGCTCGCGGATCTGCTCGAAGTGAGCTTCGAGGTCGGCCCGGTCGGTGATCGTCTTCTCGGTGCTCGGCGGCAGCTCGTGTGCGTCCAGGTAGTCGCGGCGAGCGTTGGGGCTCGCATAGGCGAGCAGGAGCTTGCCCGAGGCGCGGGCGTGGGCCTGACCCATGTGACCTTGGGAAACCTCGGCCGCGGTCACCGGGTTAGAGCCGCGGGCGACGGTCAGAACCGTGATCTCGTTCGAGAACCAGCCGCTCGCGTAGGAGGTCTCCCCCGTCTCCTGCGCCAGCTCGCGGACGATCGGCGCCAGGTGCTCGGAGGGGGCGAGCTGGCGGGCGAAGCCCTCGGCGAGGGAGCCGATCCGCAAACCGAGCATGTAGCGACCGCGTTCGCCGCGGACCAGCATCCCGGCCCCGACCAGGGTGTGGAGCAGGTGGTAGGTCGCCTGCCGCCCGATTCCCATCCGCTCCGAGATCTCGCGGGTCGTGAGGCCTTTCTCGCTCTGGGCGACCGCCATCAGGATCCCGACCGCCCGCGCCGCCGACTGGACGCGCGGGCGCGCCTGCTCGGCCTCGGGGACGGTTTTGGTCGAACTCATTTGCTCGACTCTAGCTCAGCAAACCGGCTAGCCAATCTGGCGGTCGGGTGGGACTTGCATCATCTGAACGGTGATTCCGTCGGGGTCGCGCAGGTAGGCGCCCCAGCCGCCGCGATTCACCCCAGCGGTGATTTCGACCGGCGCCTCGGAGCGAAACGGTGCCATCGACCGCAGCCGCTCGAACTCGGCGTGCAGGTCGTCGACCAGCAAACAGAGGTGGCCGTTGCCGAGGTTGCTGGTCTCCATGTCGACCTCGGCCGAGGCCGGCCGCTCGTACTCGATCAGCTCCAGCATCGTGTCACCCGGGAGCTGGAAGTAGGCGTACTCGATCGCGCAGTCGGAGTAGCCGATCATCCTCCCCATGTAATCGTCGTCGGAACGCTTGCGAAACAGCGGCCCGGCGCCGAGCAGGTTCGTGTACCACTCGACCGAGCGGTCGAGGTCAGAGACGGTAAAGCCGGTGTGGTCGGTGGCGATCAGGGCCATCTGCGCTCCTTGGGTTAGTCGAGACCGGGGACCGAACCGAGCCGGGCGCCGCCGTCGACGTCGAGGACGGCACCGGTGAGGAAGCCCCCCTGCTCGGAGAGAAAGAACATGACCGCGCCGGCGACGTCGGCCTCGGTGGCGTTGCGGCCGAGCGGGTTGGTCGCCGCCGCCGAGGTGATCACCGCGTCGGCGCTCTTCTCGTCGCGCCGGACTTTCTCCTCGAGCACTTCGCCGCCCATCGAGGTGGTCGGGCAGTAGACCGGGCAGACGCAGTTGACGGTGACCTCGGGGGCGAGCTCGGCGGCGACCGACTCGGTCAGCCCGACCAGCCCGAACTTCGAGGCGACATAGGCGGCCTGGGTCGGGAAGCCGCGGCGGCCGGCGTCGGAGGCGATCGTCACCGCTCGGCCGCGGCCGCTCGCCCGCAGCGCCGGCGCTGCCGCCTGCAGCGAGACGAAGGCACCGGTGAGGTTGACTCCGATCGTCCGCTCCCATTCCTCCTGGCTGACCTGCTCGAGCGGCGCCATCGAGAAGACGCCGGCGGAGACGACCAGGGTGTCGAGGCCGCCAAAGGCCGCTGCCGAGCGCTCGACCGCCTCCTTCATCTGGGAAGTGTCGCGGACGTCGGCGGCAATCCCGAGGTGGCCCGAGCCGGCGAAGCCAGCGGCCGCCTCGGCGGCGCGGCCCTCGTCGAGGTCGACCAGCGCCACCGTCGCGCCAGCGCTCGCGAGCCGCTCGCCGATCGCCCGCCCGAAACCGGAAGCACCACCCGTCACCAGGGCCTTGCGGCCCGCGGCCAACTCCATCTATGGTCTCTCCTTCTCAGAAATCGGTCAGATTTCTATATGAATATCGGAATATGATCAGAATATGATTCTACGCGATCCACCCCGATCGAGGAGAAGGTATGTCCCCTGAAAGCACCTCCCCGCCAGCCGGCGACGGCGCCGTTCACCTCTCCTGCGCCGATTCGGCCTTTCCCCGCCTCTCGCACGGCGCCGCGCTCGACGTGATCGTCGACCTCGGGATCGGCGCCGTCGACCTCTGCGTCTGGGCTGGCTACGACCACAACCCGCCCGAGCGGGCGCTCGCCGATACCGCCGCCGAAGCCGAGCGGATCGGCGCCGAGCTGAGCCGCCGCTCGCTCGATCTCGCCGACGTCTACCTGATCCAGGCCGAGTCGTTCGAGCAGCTCGCCGTAAACCATCCCGACCAGGCGGTGCGCGAGGAGTCGTTCCGGATGTTCGACTCGCTGCTCGACCTCGCCAGCCGGCTCGGCTCCCCCGGTCTCACCATCCTCCCCGGCGCCCTCTTCGACGGCGTCGACGAGACGGAGAGTTTGCGGCTGGCGGCGAGCGAGCTCGAGCGCCGCGCCGAGCGCGCCCGCGAGGCCGGCCTGCGCTTCTCGGTCGAGCCTCACTTCCGCTCGGTGATCGCGACTCCGGCCCGCACCGCGGCGCTGCTCGAGCTGACCGAGCAGGTCGAGATCGCCCTCGACATCAGCCACTTCACCTTCCAGACCTACGAGGACCACGAGTCCGATCCGCTGCTCCCCCGCACCCGCCACGTCCACCTGCGCCAGGCCGCGCCCGGCAACCTCCAGACCCGGCTCGCCGAGGGGACGATCGACTACCCGGCGCTGCGCGACAAGCTCCTCGCCCGCGGCTACGACGGCTACTTCGCGATCGAGTACCAGTGGGAGGAAGGCTGGCTCGACTTCACCCACGTCGACTGCATCGCCGAGACTGCAGACATGCGCGACCTAATGCTGGGGGTGACGCCATGAGCGGCGCCGCGGGACGGACCGTCGCGGTCAGCGGCGCCGCCTCGGGGGTCGGCGAGGCGAGCGTCCGCGAGCTGATCGCCGCCGGCTACGGCGTGGTCGGCGTCGATCTGGCCGAGCTGCCCTCGAGCCTGGCGGGCCTGGAGCGGCTCGAGTGGGTGCGCGGCGACGTCACCGACCCGGCGACCTGGGAGCAGGTCGAGCGGCGCTGCCGCGAGCGCGACCCCGAGGGGGCATGGGGCCTCGTCGCCTGCGCCGCCGACGTCACCGTCTCCCCCTTCCTCGAGACGCCGGCCGAGGAGTGGCGGCGCCTCTACGAGATCAACGTCCTCGGCGTCGTCCGGGGGATGCAGGCGCTGATCCCGGCGATGGTCGAGCGCGGCGCCGGCGCCATCGCCGTCACCTGCAGCGTCAATTCGTACTTCGTCGAGCGCGAAATCGGCCACTACTCCGCGTCAAAGGCCGCCCTCCTCTCGGCGACCCGCACCGCCGCCCTCGAATTCGCCCCCCAGGGCCTCCGCATCAACGCCGTCTGCCCGGGCGTCGTCGACACCCCGCTGCTGCGCAAACACGTCGAGTCGACCCCGGACCCGGAGGCGATGGACCGCGGCATGCGCGAACGTATCCCGACCGGCGCGATTACCACCCCCGAGGAGGTCGCCCACCTCCTCGTCTTCCTCGTCGGCGACGGCGCCGCCGGCCTCTCCGGCGCCGCCCTCACGGTCGACGGCGGCCTCACCACCACTTACGAGTTCTAACCACGCCGGCGATCAGAGGCGCTCGAGGACGACGACCGGCAGCTCGCGCTCGGTGCTCTCCCGGTATTCCCGGTAGTAGGGAAAGAGCTCGACCATCTGCTCCCAGAGCCGGTCGCGCTCATCGCCGGCGGTGGTCCGTGCGCGGGCGGTGAAGCGCTCGGCTTTGATCTGAACGCCGACCTCGGGATCCGCCGTCAGGTTGAGGTACCAGGCCGGCGGAGTCGGCGAACCGCCGAAGGAGCCGACGAGCACCTGGCGGTCGCCGTCGACGCCGAAGATCAGCGGCGTATGACGAAGCTCGCCGCTGCGGCGGCCGCGCGTAGTCAGGATCAGGGTCGGCCAGCGGTCGATCAGGTAGCCGTCCTCGCCGTCGGTCGCCTGGTAGCGGGCGACGTGGTCGGCCGAGGAGGCGCGGATGCCGGCGCGATCGGGACCGGAGCTCACCGGCCAGCCTCTCGATCGCCGCCGACGGCGGTCGTCGCGAGGGATCGTTGGTCGGGCGACAGGGCCTCACCGCCAGCCGCGTCGAACAGGTGCAGGTCGTCGAGCGCCACCCGGAAGCGAATCCGCTCGCCCGGTGACATCGACCGCGCCCCTCCGGCCAGTCGCGCGGCGAAGCCGCCGCTGACGCCTTTCTCCTCACCGGACTCGATGCCCGCCACGGGTGCAGCCGAACGAACGTAGACGATCGTCTCGGCGCCGAGGTCCTCGACCACGTCGACCTCGCCGGAGATGGTGATCGCCTCGCGGGAGTCGTCGCCGCCGATCTCGCACGCCTCGGGCCGGATCCCGACCAGAACCTCGCCGCCTGCCTGCGGCCAGTGCCGGGAAACGTCGGCGCCCTTGGGCTCACCCTCGAGCCGCAGGCGCGACCCACTCAGCGACCCGCGCAGGAGGTTCATCGGCGGCGAGCCGATGAAGCGGGCGACGAAGGCGTTGCGGGGCGAGCGGTAGAGATCCTGCGGCGTGCCCACCTGCTGCACCAGCCCGTCACGCATCACCGCGACCTGCGAGCCGAGGGTCATCGCCTCGGTCTGGTCGTGGGTGACGTAAAGCGTCGTCACGCCGAGCCGCTGGTGCATCCGGGCGAGCTCGCCGCGCATCTGGGTGCGCAGCTTCGCGTCGAGGTTCGAGAGCGGCTCGTCCATCAGGAAGGCCGCGGGGTGGCGGATGATCGCCCTCCCCATCGCGACCCGCTGGCGCTGTCCACCCGAGAGTTGACTCGGCTTGCGCGAGAGCAGCTCGCTCAAACCGAGCATGGTGGCTACCTCGTCGACGCTGGAGGCAATCTCCCGCTTCGATTTGCCGCGCATCTTGAGCGGAAACGACATGTTGTCGCGGACCGACATGTGCGGGAAGAGGGCGTAGTTCTGGAACACCATCGCGATGTCCCGCCGGCCGGGATCGACCTCGTTGACGATCTGACCGTCGAGCATGACCTCGCCCTCGCTGACGTCCTCGAGCCCGGCAACCATGCGCAGCGCCGTCGTCTTCCCGCAGCCGGACGGGCCGACGAGGATCATGAACTCGCCGTCAGGCACGTCGAGGCGCAGCTGCTTGACTGCAACCGTGCCATCGTCGAAGCGCTTCGTTACGTTCTCGAACCGGATCGATGCCATCAGTCCTCCTGGCGATCTAGGGGGTGTGCGCGCGATCGCGCCTGTTGCCGTCGCATCGCCCCGTCACTCCCGAGTGGTGCTGCGTGAGAACTGGTTGGCGATCCGGCCCTGGAAGAGGCCGTAGAGGATCAGGGTCGGGATCGCGCTCAAAAGCAGCGCGGCCGCGACCTTGGGCCAGTTGGTGACGTACCGGCCACGCAGCTCGGTCAACCCGACCGGCAGAGTCCGGTCGGCCGCGTTGTCGAGCAGGACGACGGCGAGGAAGAGCTCGTTCCAGAGCACGATGAACGAGATCACCGCGATCAGCGTGATCGGCGAGCGCGCCAGCGGCAGCATGATCCGGCGGAAGACGCCGAACTCGCCACAGCCATCCAGCCGGGCTGCCTCCCGCAGCTCCTCCGGGACCGAGCGGAAGAACGCCCAGGAGAGGAGGACCGCAAAGCCCATCATCAGCACCGAGTACACGCAGATCACCCGCAGCAAGCCGCTCTGGAGGCCGATTTCTTTGACCGTCAACAGCAGCGGGATGGCAACGATCGCGAGCGGCACCAGCTCGCTGAAGAGGAAGACGAAGAGGATCGCCATCCCGGCCCTGCCCCAGAGGCGGGCGATCGCGTAGCCGGCGAGGACCGCGGTGAAGGTGACGACCGGCACCGCGACGCCGACGACGATCAGGCTGTTGAGCACGTAGCCGAGGATCTGGTGATCGCCGAGGACGGCGCTGAAGTTGTCGAAGCTGAGGCCCGACGGCAGCGCAGTCGGATCCTGGACGTATTCGGATTGGGACTTGAGCGAAGCCGAGATCAGCCAGAGGACCGGATAAAGGGAGATCGCGCTGGCGACGACCAGGATCGCGTAGCGGGTCAGCTCGCGCAGGACCCGCCCGCGCTTGCTGCTGCTCTCCGGGTGCTGCACGGCTTCTCCCCGCGTCTCGGTGATCGCCGCCCCCGCGGCCGCTTCGGGCGCCATCCCTAGTACTCCACCCGCGTGCGGGCGCCGATCAGCAGGGCGCCACCGACCAAGGTGATCGTGATCAGCATCGTCACCGTCGTGATCGCGCTGGCGAGACCGAAGTCGAGCGCCGCAAAGCCCTCCAGGTAGGCGCGCAGGCCGAGGACCTCGGTTGCGTGCACAGGGCCGCCCTTGGTCATCACGAAGCTGAGGCTCGTGAAGTAGACGAAGGTGCCGGTGATCGTCAGCACCGCGGACACGGTCAAGCTGCCGCGCAGCAGAGGCAGCACAACGTGACGGAAGACCTTCATCGTCGACGGGGTCTCGAGGCGCGCGGCCTCCTTCAGCTCGGTCGGGATCGCCGACAGCGCCGAGAGCTGGATCACGATGTGGAGGCCGACGAACCCCCAGATGCTGACGAGGATCAGCGCCCAGATCGCGGTGCTGGGGTCGCCCAGCCAGGCGACCGGCGCGATACCCAGGTGCCCGAGCAGCTCGTTGGCCAGCCCGTTGAGCGGATTGAAGATCTCCGACCACAGCAGCGCCACGGCCGCCAGCGGCATCACCACCGGGACGAACAGGATCCAGCGGAACAGCGGCAGCAGGCGCCCCTTGCCGGAGAGGCAGACGGCGAGCAGCAGGGCGAGCGGCAGGATGACCGCCAGCGAGACACCGACGACGACCAGGGTGACCCGCACGTTGTCGACGAAGACCGGGTCTTCGAACAGCCTTTCGTAGTTGCCGAGGCCGATATAGCTCGGGCTTTCGAGGCCGTTCCAGCGGAACAGGCTGATCACCACCCCGGCGATCACCGGGGTGACGTAGAAGACCAGGAAGAGCGAGAGGGCCGGCATCACCATCGCGTACTTCGCCACGGTCACCGAGCGCGGCAGCCTCAATCGCCGGCGTCCGCCGCGTTCAACGCTGAGTGTCTGCGATGCCGCCGCCACTAGAAGTTCCCTCGCTCCCTGGGGTGAGAGTGTCTATCAGATTGTGATGTGGAAGTCAATTGTTGATGGGCAGTAGCCGATAGGTACGGAGCGCGTTTGCTCGAAACAGAGCTTCACGCTCGGCCGCGGAGAAGTCGGCGACCATCGCCGCGTAGCCGGCCCAGATCTGCTCGTAGGTAGCCGCGGTGCGATCAACCGGGAAGTTGCTGCCGAACATGCAGCGCTGCGGGCCGAAGGTCTCGATCGCCTCCCGCACGACCGGCGCCACCGCGGCGACGGTCCAGCCGCCAGAGATGAACGCCATCGCCGAAACCTTCAGCATCGAGCCCGGCACCGCGTCCGAGAAGGTCCGCATTCCGCGGCGCCACACCTCCATCCCCTCGGGATCGCCAAGCGGCGGCAACCCGGTGTGCTCGAGCACGACCGGGAGCTCGGGCAGCGCCGCGAAGATCTCGGCCGCCTGCTCGAGCTGGTGAGGCCAGACCAGAAGGTCGAACGAGAGCTCGCGCCGAGCTAGCCGCGCCAGACCCTGGCGCCAAGTCGGGTCGTCGAGGAGGTTGAAGCGCGGGATGTCGGCCCGGTCCGACCGCGGGTCGAACCACGCCTCCTGACGGATCCCTGACACCGGCCCGGCGCCGGCGTGGCGCTCGAGCAGCTGCTCGAGCTGCGGCGAGCGGAGGTCGGCGTAGGCGACACAGGCGAGCGGCGGCGCGCCACTGCCGAGGTCGAGCGAGCTAAGCCAGGCGGTCTCCTCGACCGGGTCGACCGCGTGATCGACCTCTGCCTGAACGTGGACCGCACCGGTCAGCGCCAGTTCGCCGGCGTCGGCGAGCCACTGGTTCGGCAGGTAGTCGTGGCGCAGCACCTCAAAGTCCGGATGCGCCAGCCACGGATACTCGAACCGGTCGAGATCCCACATGTGGACGTGGGTGTCGACGAACGGAGGCAGAGCCTCGCTCATCGCTCCTCCTCGAAGGCGACGATCGCCGAGATCGGCACCTCGGGCACCCGCACTCGCCAGCGGTCCTCGCTCCGCACCAGCTCGAGCTCGGCGCCGGTATGGACCTCACGCGCTGCCACCAACGGCGCGTCGACGGCGAGCGCGACCTCGACGTCGCGGAGCGGCACCGGATCCTCGAGGTACTCGACCGAGCCGCTCTCGCCGGCGATCCCGCCATGGGCTCTGCGCAGCGGCGAGTAGTTGACGATGTGCACGAGCCAGCGCGCGCCGCGCCCTTCGGCGGGCGCTTGGTGGGTCACCGTCAGCTCGGAGCTGGCGGGCGCCGAGGAGCTCACCAGCGGCCGCGGCAAGACCCGTTCGAGGATGCGGCGAAACAGCTCCCGGTAGAACCAGTAGCCGTGTTCGTAATAGGCGGTCGCGAGCGGAAAGCAGAAGGCGGCGAGGCCGGCGGCCGTGACCGCCGTCGGCCGGTCGGTTTGGACTACCGGGGGCGCCGATTGCCAGCCCGTTTGCCAGCGCTGAAAGGTCGCCTCGCTGAGGCGCCCGTGAACCTGGGCTGGGCTTCCCTCTGGGAGCGCCCAGCGGTCCGCCTCTCCGTAGAGGGCGAACTCGTACTCGGAGTAGCGAGGCATCTCGACACCGAGGTCCCCCGCGAGGCGCATGAACGCCGGCTGGAACGGCGAGGGCTCGACCGTCGTGCCGGCCAGGGCCGCCGGCCACAGCGCCGTTGCATCGTCCCTCACCCGCGCCGCCGGGCCGGCGGCGATGACGGAGCCGCCACTCTCGAGGTAGGCGTTGAGCCGTTGCGCGAGCTCATCTCCGACCTGCAGCGAGTCGGGCAGGACGAGCAGGCGGTAGCGCTCGATCTCGGCCTCGGATTCGACCACGTCGTACTGCACCTGGCACTCGCTCAACAGCTTCGCCATCCCGCCGATGCCCGGCGCGTGGGCTGAGGGGAAGATCTCGGGCGGATCGCTGAGCGAGACCAGGTGGGAGAGCGGCTGCCCGTCGACGACGATCGCCGCCTCGCTGACCGGCACGGCGCCCTCGAGGTAATCCTGGGCACGGGCGATGTCCGCGTAGACCTCGCCGATCGTCTCGTAGGTGGCGCGATCGGGGCGGGCGCTGGGAGGCGGCTGGTCGCCGATCTCCGGGCGCACGCCGAGCGCGACGATGCCGGCGATCTCCGCTCGCAGCTGGTTGGGGTGCTTGAGCCCCCCGTAGTCGCCCCAGGCAGTGTGGAAGCGCGCACTCATCCCGAACACGGTGGTTCCGAAACCGCGGGCGTAGCGGGCGTGGATCGGGAAGTACCAGTAGCCCCAACCACCGGTCGGCAGAGCCTCGATGTCGATGTTGCCGATCTGCTCGACCCGCTCCCCGAGGCCGAGCGTCGCCTGGGTGTTGAAGTCGACCTGAGCGTCTGGCCGGCGGCTCTTGACATGGGTGGAGAGCGCCCGCACGAGGTCGTTGTGAAGCTCATTCTTGTGGCGGCGCTGGACCTCGATGTCGAGCGGGTCGAGGCCGGCCGCGCGGAGCTCCGACAGGCAGCGATGGCAGTAGCACTCGCAGCGAATCGGATAGACCATGTCGAACCAGATCCCGTCCGGCTCACAGTGGTCGAGCACCTCGTCGACGTGGCGCAGGCTGCGCTCGCGCACCTCGGGCTGGGAGATGCAAAGCGCCGACCACATCGGCTGCTCGCCGACCGGCGGCAGGAAGCTGGTGCGGTCCCGCTTGACCGCGAGCAGGTCGGGACGCCGCTCGGCGAGCCACTCGTCCCAGCCATAGGCGAGATAGGCGTACACCTTGATCCCCGCCGCCCGGCAGGCGGCCACCTGCTTGCCGAGCAGGTCCGGCTCGGCGAGGTCCGGGTGCACGGGACCCGTCGCGCTCGGGAAGAACAGGTACCCGTAGGTGTTCTTGGCATGGACTGTGATCGAGTCGACGTGGGCGCGCTGCAAGGTCTCGACGAACTCGCCGGGGTCGAAGCCCTCGCCGACGCGGGCGACGGGCACGTCCATCTGGAAGTCGCTGTGGACTTTGCGCCAGGGCCCGCCGAGCTCACGCTGGCGCTCGTCAATCCACAGTCCCCTTGCTTCGCTCATCCGTTCTCCTCTCGCTGCTGGTCAAGCTCCATCACCGCCGGCAGATATGGGAAGACCTCTCTGGTCGCGGTCCAGTCAGGGTGGGCGTCGAGCCGCCGCTCCATCTCACGGAAGCTCGCCAGGGATCGACCCAGCCCCTGGTAGACGTCGCCGCCGACGCCGTAGCCGAAGAGGTGAACCGGGCCCTCGTAGCCGACCCGGCGCAGCTCCCCGAGCAAGGCGAAGTTGTCCAGCTCGCCTTGACCCAGCTCCTCGACGGTCGGCGGGCTCTCGGACCGTCGCGCCCCCGAGAGGTTGACCGAGTCGAGGAGCGGCGCGACCGCTTCGATCCGCGCCCCCAGCTCGGCACCATCGGCCGCGTACCAGTGGTAGCCCGAGAAGACCGCGCGCAGCGTCGGATGGCGCAGGCGTTCGGCCAGGCGCAGCGCGTCGCTGCTCGTCTGCAGCCACCACGACTGGTGGGGATAGAGGCTGATCGTCAGCGAGCGCCGGGTGGCAAGGTCGAGCAGCTGCTCGAGCACCCCGAGTACGGCCTCGTCTCCGCCCGGGTCCGAAGGCGGCAGCTCCCGCCCGGGTGAGAGGATCGCCAGCTCCAGCCGGCGGCAGCCCTCGAGCTCGGCCAGCAGACGCTCGATCCGCTCCCTGCCGACATCATCCTCGGGGCCCTCGAGATAGGCGAAGACGCCGGTTACCTCCAATCCGAAGCGCTCCCGGACCGCGCCCAGCTGCGGCACCACCTCCCACGCCTCGTCGCTCCAGAGCGTCGGGTAGATCCCGTCGTAGCCGAGCTCGGCGAGCATCTCGCAGCGGACGTCGAACTCGTAGGTGCCGACCGAGGTGTAGAACCAGAGGTCCATCGCTGACAGTGGCAGCGCCATCTCAGAGGCCCCCCAGCTGGCCGAGCCAGCCGCCGTCGATCGCGTAGGTCGCACCGGTGATCGCGGCCGCGTCGTCGCTGAGCAGGAAGAGGATCAGGCCGGCCACCTCGTCCGCCTCGATCAGGCGCTCGATCGGGTGGCGCCGCGCCGCCGCAGCAAGCATCGACTCCGGATCGTCGGGATGGTGCTCCTCGGCGTAGGACACCGTCATCCGGGTGCGCAGGTTTCCCGGCGCAACCCCGTTGACGCGGATGCCTTCAGCGATGTGGTCGAGCGCCATCGCCTGCGTCAGTGCGTCGACCCCGGCCTTCGAGGCGCCGTAGGCGGCGGCGCCGGGATCGCTCCCCTGGCCAGCGACCGAGGAGACGTGGACCACGGCGCCACCTCCGCGCCTCCGTAAGGCGGGGATCGCGTGTCGGGCGAGCAGAAAGCAGCTCTTCAGGTTGGTGTCGAGGACCCCGTCCCATTCCTCCTCCGACATCTCGGGCAAGGCGCCGGCGAGGAAGATTCCGGCCGAGTGCGTGACCAGGTCGATGCCGCCGTAGCGCGCCTCGATCCCCTCCACCGCAGCGCCGACCTCGGCGTCGTCGCGCACGTCCGCGGCGGCCGCCAGAGCTTCGCCGCCGGAGCTCTCGATCTCGGCGACCAGGTCCGCAAGGCTCGAGGCGTCGCGAGCGACGAGGCCGACCGCCGCTCCCTCTGCCGCGAGCGCGAGCGCGACGGCACGACCGACGCCGCTGCTGGCCCCGGTGACGAGCGCCACCCGGCGGTCGAACTTGCTGCCGCTCACGCCCGCCCCTGAATCTCGGCGACGATCCGATCGGGGCCCGGCAAGAACGCATCCTCGAGCGGCGGGCTGTACGGGACCGGGCCGTCGGCGGTGGTGATCCGCCAGACGTCGTCGAGCTCACCGAGCGCCTCTTCTGCCGCCCGCGCCAGCACCTCGCCGGCCCAGCCGCCGGTCAGCGGGCCCTCCTCGACGACCGCGAGGCGATTCGTCTTGGCGACCGAACCGAGCACCGTCGCGAAGTCGAGCGGCCTGATCGTGCGGAGGTCGATCACCTCGGCCTCGACCCCCTGGGTGGAAAGACGCTCGGCCGCCTCCAGCGCGTCGTGGACCCCCTTCATCGCGCTGGCGATCGTCAGGTCGTCGCCCTCGCGCACCACCGCCGCCTGCCCCAGCGGCAGGGGCTCGTCATCGCCGGGCGGGCCCTTGACCGGGTAGAGCCGCTTGTGCTCGAAGAAGAGCACCGGGTTCTCGTCCTGGATCGCCGCCCGCAAGAGCCCCTTGGCGTCGGCCGGGGTCGAGGGCGCGACCAGCTTGATCCCGGTGACGCCGTGCAGCCAGGGGATCGGCGTCTGCGAGTGGATCGCGCCGAAGCGCCCGCCCGCCCCGACCACGCAGCGCACCACCATCGGCACGCCGCCCTCGCCGTCGAGGAAGTGGAACTTCGTCGCCTGGTTGAGGATGCTGTCCATCGCCAGCGGCAGGAAGTCGCCGAACATGATCTCCAGCACCGGCCGCAGCCCGCAGAGCGCCGCGCCGTAGGCGGCGCCGCTCATCGCCAGCTCGGAGATCGGCGTGTCGATCACCCGCTCGGACCCGTGCCGCTCGTGCAGCCCGGTGGTGACGGCGAAGACCCCACCGGCGACCGCGACGTCCTCACCGAAGAGGACCACCCGCTCGTCGCGTGTCAGCTCGGCGTCGAGCGCCTCGCGGATGCCTGCTCGGAACTCGAGCGCGCTCATCGCTGCAGCGCCTCGGCGCCAACCGGCTCGACCGCTGCCGCGGCGAACTCGGACGGCAGCTCGGCGGGGTCAGGCCATGGAGCCTCCAAGCCGCGCTCCTCCGCCGCGAGCACGAGCGCTGACTCCTCGGCATCGATCGCGTCGAGGGCGTCGCGCTGCACCCCGTCCCCCTCGAGGCGCTCGCGCACGCGCAGCAGCGGGTCGCGCTGCTGCCACTCCTCGAGCTCACCTTCGGGCCGGTAGCGCGCCGGGTCGCTGCGCGAGTGTCCGACGAAGCGGTAGGTGCTCGCCTCGAGCAGCATCGGGCCGTAGCCGGCGCGGGCGCGCTCGACCGCCGCCTCGGCGGCGTCCCGGACGCTCCACACATCCATACCGTCGACCGCCTCGCCGGGAACGCCGAGCGACTGCGCGCGGCTGAGGATGTCGCCGCCGCTGACGTGCTCGGTGCGGGTGTACTCCATGTAGACGTTGTTCTCGCAAACGAAAATCACCGGCAGGGCGAGGACGTGGGCGAAGTTGAGGCACTCGAAGAAGTAGGCCTGGTTGGTGGCGCCGTCGCCGAAGTAGGCGACCGCGACGCCGCCGTTGCGCTGCAGCGCCATCGCCGCGCCGGTGGCCGCGGCGATCGAGCCGCCGACGATGCCGTAGCTGCCGAGGTAGCCGTGGCGCCGAGAGGTCACGTTCATCGAGCCCGAGCGGCCGCCGTTGATCCCGGTGGCCCGCCCCAGCAGCTCGTCCATCAGCTCCTGGACGCCGATCCCCTGCGCCAGCGCGTGACCGTGGCCGCGATAGGTCCCCGCCACCTGATCGCCCTCCCGCAGGGCGCTTGCGACGCCGACAGGGACGGCCTCCTGGCCGTTGCAGAGGTGGGTCGTCCCGTACACCTCGTCGCGCAGGAACAGGGCCTGAATCCGCTCCTCGAAGCGGCGGATCCGCACCATCACGCGATACATCTCGGTGCAGCTGGTGGCGTCGAACTCGCCCATCACTGCGAGGAGAACTCGAACGCTGCGGTGCCCTCGGCGCTCGTCGCCAGCAGCCCGCCGTCGACGGCAAGGTCGGTGCCGGTCACGAAGGAAGCGTCGTCAGAGGCCAGGAAGGCGATCGCGGCGGCGACCTCCGACGGCTCGGCGCAACGCTGCGCCAGCGCGAACGAGCCCCACACCTTCTCCCAGCGCTCGCGGTCGCCCTCGGCTCCGCGGTCGAGCACGTCGGTCCAGATGAAACCGGGGCTGACGCTGTTGACCCGGACCCCGCGCGGCGCGAGGTCGAGTGCCTGGCAGCGGGTCAGCTCCAGCACACCACCCTTGCTCGCGTTGTAGGTCCAGCGGTTGGCCTGCGCGACGTGCCCGGAGATGCTGGCGACGTTGACCACCGCGGCGCCTTCGGAGTGGCCGAGCGCGTCGGCAGCAGCCGCCACGAGCTGGGCCGGCCCCATCAGGTTGACCTCGAGCGTCCGCCGCCACTGCTCCTCGTCCGCGTCGAGGCCGGCGAGCAGGAAGACGGCGGCATTGTTGACCAGCACGTCGAGCACCCCGTCCTCGCCGGCGGCGCGCTCGACCAGGCCCGGCAGCGCCGCGCTGTCAGAGACGTCGGCCTCGAGCGGCATGAAGGCGGCGCCGAGCTCCGCAGCAACGACCGCGAGGCCTTCGGCGTCGACGTCGACGCCGCAGACGTGGGCGCCCTCGGCGACGAAGCGCCGGGCCGTGGCGGCGCCGATCCCGCGCGGCGCCCCGGCCCCGGTGATCAGCACCCGGCTCCCCTGGAAGCGGGAGCCGGCGCGCTCAGGAGCGACCAGCGACGACGGGTCGTTGTAGGTCGTCAGCGAGGTGATCAGGCCGTCCTCGGTGCGCATGATGTTGACGCCGCTGAGCTCGCGCACCTCACCCTCGGGGCTACGGAAGACCGCGCTCCACTCGAGCGCAGCCTCTTCGCCGGCACCGTCCGCGCGCCCCGGCGAGACGCGCTCGACGCTCACCTCGAGGCCCGGGAACTGGCGTGCGCTCTCGGCGTAGAAGCCGCGGATCTGTTCGTGCCCGCGCAGTTCGATGCCGGGCCCCCGCCACTCGGCGTCGACCGCAAAGAAGCTGATGATCCGCTCCAGGTCCCGTGACTCCTCGGCTCGCCAATAGGCGCGGGCAATCTCCTCAGTGCTCATGCTCAGCCCGCGCCTTCCTGCTTCGGCAGCGTCGACCGTTCGCGTTCGACGGCGGCCTCCATCGACTTTCCAAATTCTTCGGGCGACTGGTCACCGGCCAGCAGCGCCTGAAGGTTTTCGTAGTAGTCGTCGATGACCTGGGCGGGAAGTGCAACGTCGGTGACCGTCACCAGATCCTTCGCCGACTGGAGCAGCTGGGTCTGATCGGCCTCTACCGACCCACCGCCCGCTTCGGGGTCCTTGGAGACGCTGAGCAGGTTGTTCTCTGCCGCGTATTCGTTCGTCGCCGCGCCGAAGGCGTCGAGGAAGGCCTTGACCAGCGCCGGCTTCTGTTCCGCGGCTTCCTCCGAAGCGACGATCGCCGACACGCCCGCGAGGACGCCTTCCCCTTCAAAGGTCGAGTGCGCGGCATCGGTGCCGTCGGGGGCCGGGACGACGTCGACCGTGACGCCTTCAGCGCCCGCGACCTCGGCGCCAAACCAGGTGCCGGTGAAGATCATCGCCGCTTCGTTGCGCTGGAACAACGCCGACATCTGCGAGTAGTTGAGCCCCGAGAAGCCATCCGGGAAGCAGCCCGCATCGGCGAGTTCGCGCAGCCGCGTCGCGGCTTCGATGAATTCAGGATCTTCCCAGCTGGCGCCGCCTTCACCGTAGGTGGCGGCGACGTCGGCTCCAGCGCCGGCGTACTGGTAGAGCAGGGCGCTGAACCAGTGACCGGCGGTCCACTGGTCCTCGCCGCCGTCGCCGAAGGCGATCGGGGTGACGCCGGCTTTGTTGAAGGTGTCACAGGCGGCGAGCAGTTCGTCCCAGTCTTTGGGCACCGCCACGCCGTACTTCTTGAACAGCCCGGTGTTGCGCCACAGCGAGATCACGAAGGTGTACTCGGGGACACCCCAGACCTGGCCCCTTGGCGAGGTCAGCACCTTGACCGCAGCCGGGTTGTAGTAGCTGAAGTCGGCGAGCTTCGAAATGTCTGCGATGTAGCCGGCGCGGACGAACTTCTGCAGGTATTCGCCGGTGTCCATCGCGATCGTGTCCGGCTGGTCGCCGGAGGAGAAGGCCGCCAGCGTCTTTGCCTGGTAGTTGTCGACCGAGTTGCGGGTGATGTCGATCGTCACGCCCGGATGTTTGGCTTCGAAGTCAGCGGCGAAGCCTTCCCACCATTCGCCGACGCTGGGGTCGGTGGGGACGTACCAAAAGCTGAGCGTGCCTTCGATCTTTTCGTTGCCTGCCGTAACCGCCGTCGGCTGATCGCTCGAACCACCGCTGCTGCCGCCGCAGCCGGCGACGGCAACCACAGCCAGCCCCAGCAGCGCGATCGAAAGCAGCAAGCGCGAATGCATCCTCGGTCTCCTCACGTCTCTCCTCTCATCTGTGCCGGTTCGGCACTTCCCAGCGGCCGGCGGCCCGCTGGAGTGATATCACAACCTGATAGAGAGATCAAGCTCTGATACACTCCAATCCGTCGTCCACCCCGCCCCATGCCGTGATCGCAGACGTCTTCCACTTCTCCTTCACCGTCTCCGACATCGAGCGCTCGACGCGCTGGTACACGGAGGTCCTGGGGCTCGAACTGGTCCACCGCCAGCGCCAGGACAACGAGTACACGCGCAAGCTGGTCGGCATCGCGGATGCGGTCCTCGAGATCGCGCAGCTGCGCATTCCCGATCTGCCGCCGCTGCTCTCGACCCACATGCTGGAGCTCGTCGCCTACGAGAGCCCCGCCGGCGAGACGATCGAGCTGCCGACCACGACCGTCGGCGTCGCCCACCTGGCGCTGATGGTCGACGACCTGCACCAGCGCCACGCCCGCATGGTCGAGCAGGGTGTCGCCTTCCGCAATCCGCCGGTGCGGATCGAGGAAGGGGCGAACGAGGGCGGCTGGTCCTGCTATCTGCATGACCCCGACGGGATCACCCTGGAGTTGCTGCAGCCCTCCGAACGGCGGCTGCGCGACCTCGGCCTGCGAACCTGAAGGCAAGGACTCGCTCAGGTCCCGGTCGTGCCGCCGTGGATCCCGATGTCCTCGCCGGTCATGTAGGAGGCCCGATCGGAGAGGAGGAAGGCGACCACCGCCGCCACCTCCTCGGGGCTGCCGAGCCGGCCCAGCGGCACCGTCTCGCGCCAGTGCCCCTGGATGTCCTCCGGGGCGCTGTCGAGGATCCGCGCTCGGTCCTCCCTGATGCCGGCGATCATCGGCGTCTCGATCATTCCCGGCGAGACGGCATTGACCCGGACCGTCGGGCCCAGCGCCAGCGCCGCCGAGCGGGTGAAGGAGATCACCGCCGCCTTCGACGCCGCGTAGTGCGAGGAGAGGAGGCGACCGACCCGCCCCGAGGTCGAGGCGAAGTTGACGATGCTGCCGCCGCCGTTGCCGAGCATGCTGCGAGCCGCGGCCTGCATCATGAAGTACGCGCCGCGGACGTTGACCGCGAAGACCCGATCGAAGTCGGCAGGCTCGACCTCGAGCAGCGGCCGCGTTCCCATCACCCCGGCGGCATTGACCAAGCCGTCGAGGCGGCCGAGATCGTGCTCGATCCGTTCGACGAGGGCGCCGCTCGCCTCGACGTCGGAAACGTCGAGCAGCTCGGCGCGAGATCGGTCGCCCAACGCCGACGCGGCCTCCTCGACCGCCTTGGAACGATCGGCGAGAACGACCACTGCGCCCTCCGTGTGGGCCTCTACAGCGCACGCCCGGCCCAGCCCCGAGGCCGCGCCGGTGATCAGCACGACGCGCCCGGCGAGGTCCTGTGATGGCTTGATCACGCTCATGATGCTCTCCTCGGGTTAATCATGATGCGTTGACATTATCGTATGTTGACACTGCTAAAGAAGCTCCGTACTATCTTTTCCTGACCTTACGGCCAGGTCCTGAGATAGCGGGAGGACGGGATTGGCCGTGCCAGACCACTCATGCCGGAGGATGCATTGACCAGCACCAAGTCGGGCGCGCTCGACGCTTACCGCCAGATGTCCACGATCCGGGCGTTCGAGGAACGCTGTCTCGAGCTCGGCACGGAGGGGCTCGTCTCCGGCTCGGTGCACGTCTGCTGCGGTCAGGAGGCGATCCCGGTCGGAGCGATGTCGGCGCTCGGTGAGCGCGACCGAGTCGTCGCGACCTACCGTGGCCACGGTTGGGCAATCGCCTGTGGCGTCCCGCTCGAGCCCCTGCTCGCTGAGATCTGCCAGCGCGCCGGCGGGATCAACGGCGGCCGCGGCGGATCCGCGCATCTCGCCGCCCCCCAGTACCGGCTGTTCGGCGAGAACTCGATCGTCGGTGCCGGCGTGCCGATCGCCGCCGGGCTCGCGCTCGCCGCCGACGCCCGCGATGAGGACGCGATCTCCCTCGTCTCGATCGGCGATGGCGCCATCAACCAGGGCGCGACTGGCGAGGGCCTTGCCTTCGCCGCCGCCCGCAACTTGCCGCTCGTGGTCATCTGCGAGAGCAACGGCTGGTCGGAGCTGACGCCGACGGCGACGATGATGCGCGCGTCGATCACGGCACGCGCCGCCGGGTATGGCATCGAGGCCCACGAGGTCGACGGCTGCGACCCGGCCGCGGTCGAGGCGGCGGTCGCCGCCGCAGCGGCCACCGCCAGGCAGGGCCAGGGCCCGGTCTTCCTCGAGTGCCGCACCGTGCGGCTGCTCGGTCACTACAACCGCGACATCGAGCACTACCGGCCGAAGCAGGACCGGGCCTTCGCCGAGGAGCAGGAGCCACTCGCTCGGGCTCGGGCGAGCAGCGAGCTCAGCGAGGAGCAGCTCGATGCCGCCGATGCCGAGGCCAGGGCCGCAGTCGATGCCGCCACCGAGGCGGTGCGGGCGATGCCCGAGCCCGATCCGGCGGAAGCGCGCGAGCACCTCTTTGCGGCGCCCGCGCCAGACGGTGCGACGGTCGAAGGCGAAGAGGGTCCCGGCGAGGAGCTGACCTACCAGAAGGCCGTCAACTCGGCCCTGCGGGAGGAGCTGGCGAACCGTCCCGAGCTGCTGGTCTACGGTGAGGACGTCGGCGGCGCCGGCGGGATCTTCGGCATCAGCCGCGGCTTGCAGGAGGAGTTCGGGGCCGAGCGCGTCGCCGACACCCCGATCGCCGAGAGCGCGATCCTCGGCTCAGCGGTCGGCGCGGCGATGGCGGGCATGCGGCCGGTCGTCGAGATCATGTGGGGGGACTTCCTCCTCGTCGCTCTCGACCAGCTCGTCAACCAGGCAGCGAACGTCCGCTACGTCAGCCGCGGCGAGCTGCAGGCGCCGCTGGTCGTGCGCACCCAGCAGGGCGTCACGCCCGGCTCCTGCGCTCAGCATTCCCAGAGCCTCGAGGCGCTGCTCGCCCACGTGCCTGGCATCAAAGTCGGCCTGCCGGCGACGCCGCACGACGCGCACGCGATGCTGCGTGCGGCGATCGCCGACCCCGACCCGTGCCTGCTTTTCGAGGCCCGCTCGCTCTACCAGGTGAAGGGGCCGGTCGATCTCGAGGCGCCGCTGGAGCCCGCGGCTGGGGCGCGGTTGCGCCGCCGGGGAGGCGACGTCTCGATCATCACCTGGGGCACCATGGTCGCGCCCGTGCTCGAAGCGGCGGACCGGCTCGCCGAGCGCGGCGTTGCCGCCACCGTCCTCGACCTGCGCTGGTTGTGCCCGCTCGACCTCGACGCGATCTCCGAGGCTGTCGCCCTCAGCGGTCGGGTGCTGGTCGCCCACGAGGCCAACCTGACCGCCGGCTTCGGCGCCGAGATCAGCGCTGGCATCCACGAGCGCCACTTCGACGAGCTCGACTCACCCGTCGTCCGACTCGGTGCGCCGGACAGCCGGATCCCCGCCGCTCCCGCCCTGCAGCGGGCGCTGATCCCCGGCGTCGAGGACATCCTCCGCTGTTGCGACGAGCTGACTGGCGCAACCGTCTGACGCGCCCGCCAGATGGCCAAAGGAGGGACCGAATCCGGGGAGGTCGAGTCCAAGCGCCCGCGCGTGCAGTCGGCCGCGCGGGCGACGGAGATCCTGCTCGCCGTAGCGGAGAGCGCAACCGGGCTGACCACCAAGGAAATCAGCGACCTGCTGGGCATCGAGCGCCAGGCCGTGTACCACCTGCTGCACACCCTGGTCGGCTCAGGCGTGCTCACCCGCGACGACCGCAACCGCTACCTGCTCGGGCTGCGGGTCGGCACCCTCGCCGAGAGCTTCAAGCGCCAGCTCCCCAATCCTGAGCACCTAGCGCCGGTGGTCCAGGCGCTGGCCGAGGAGACGGGCGAGACCGCCTACGCCTCCGGCTGGTGGGCGGGAGAGATCATGACCCTGGTGGTGGCACGGGGGACGAACGCCGTGCAGGCGGCAGAGGTCCCGCAGGGTTACGTCGGCAACGCGCACGCCCGCGCCTCGGGGAAGCTGCTGCTCGCCCACGCCCACCCCGACGCGCTCGCGGCCTATCTCGAAGTCCACCCGATCGACCACGGCTCGAGGTCGCGGCGCGAGTTCGACCAAGAGCTGGCGCAAATCCGCGAGCGGGGATTCGCGAGTGACGAAGAGGAGTTCGCCGCCGGTCTCTGCTGCCTTTCGGTGCCCTTCGACGACGGTCGCTCGCCGTTTGTGCTGACCCTCTCAGCGCCGATCGAGCGCTTCCGTGCCGGGCATGACCGGTATCTGGAAGCGATGCGACGGCACGTCATAAGTTGACACAACCATAATATGGTGATAGCTTCGCCGGGGCCTATGGAGGAGAGCTCTGGTCAGATCGAGGGCACCGTGGGCCCGCTTGCCGTAATCACTGGCGCGGCCTCCGGAGTCGGCCTCGCAACCGTCCGAGCCCTGACCGCGGTCGGCACCGACGTCCTCGGCGTCGATCGCTCCCCCCCGCCCGCCGAGCTCGCAACCGTGGGCGTCGACTGGGTCCAAGGCGACGTTTCCGACGATGCCACCTGGAATCGGACCGGCGAGCGCATCGCCGAGCTCGACCCTGCCGGGGCCGGCTCCCTGATCTGCTGCGCCGGCGACGTCTCGGTCGGCGCCTTCACGGAGATGCCGGTCGAGGAGTGGAAGCGGCTGCTCGACATCAACCTGCTCGGCGTCATCCGCGCGATGCACACGGTCCTGCCGGCGATGATCGACCGCGGCGAGGGAGTGATCGCCGTGGTCTGCAGCGTCAACTCGTTCACCGCCGAGGCCGGCGGGTCCGCATACTCGACCTCCAAGGCCGCGCTGCTGCACGCCGTGCGCTCGGCGGCAATCGAGCTGGCACCCGCCGGGGTCCGGGTCAACGCCGTCTGCCCGGGCTGCGTCGACACCCCGCTGCTGCGCAAGCACCTGGAGGCGACCGGCGAACCGGATCGCTTTCGGCGAGCGCTCGAGCGGCGCACCCCGACGGGCAAGCTGATCACCCCCGAGGAGGTGGCGCAGGCCCTCTGCTTCCTGATCAGCCCCAATGCCTCCGGGCTGGTCGGGGCCTCGGTCGTCGTCGACGGCGGCCTCACCGTTACCTACGACTTCGACCACGACGCCGCAACCTGACCCGAAAGGACGAGATGGCAGCCACCATCAACGACGGCGACCTGGCTATCGCCGAGAGGATCTCGTGTGCCGACTCGGCCTTCCCGCGACTGTCCCACGAAGCCGCCCTGGCGGTGATCCGCGACCTCGGCATCGGCGCCGTCGACATCAGCGTCTTTGCCGGCTACGAGCACAACCCGCCCGAGGCCGTGATGGCCTCGCCGCAGGGCGCCGCCGCCAGGGTCCGCGAGCGCCTCGAGCGGCACCAGCTGCGGGTCGCCGACCTCTTCGCGATCCTCAGCGAGCCTTACGACGCGCTCGCGGTCAATCACCCTGACCCGGCCGCGCGCGAGGATTCACTCTGGCATTTCGAGCAGCTGCTCGAGTTCGCTGCCGGGATCGGCGCCGATGCCGTTACCCTACTGCCGGGAGCGACCTTCGAGGGAGTCGACGAGAACGAGAGCCGCACCCTGGCGGCGGCCGAGCTCCAGCGCCGCGCCGAGATCGCCGGCGAACAAGGAATCGCACTCGGCTTCGAGCCGCACGTGGGGTCGGTGGTACCGACCCCGAAGTCGACCCTCGAGCTGCTCGAGCAGGCGCCCGACGTCGGCGTCACGCTCGACCCCAGCCACTTCATCTACCTCGGCATCCCAGAAGCAGAGATCGACTCGCTGATCCCCCGCACCCGCCATGTCCACCTGCGACAGGCGACTCAGGGAATCATCCAGGCGCCCGTCCACGAGGGGTCGATCGACATCGCCCGCTTCGTCCGCGCCCTCGACGCCGCCGACTACGCCGGCTTCCTCGCGATCGAGTACCAGTGGGAGCGAGCGATGGACTTCAACCGCGTCGACTGCATCGGCGAGACCGCCTCGCTCCGCGATCAGCTTCTCCAAATCGCCTAACCCCACGGGCGCCCGGCCCGACACCCCACCCCAAACCATCTACCCGGAAGGGAGAACCGTGAGTACATCAGGAACCACTGCGGGACTTTGGATCGACGAGCGCTTGCGGGACCTGCCCTCTCGCCCCTGGCGCAAGCTGCACCTCGCCGTCGGCGGCGACCCGAGGGACCCCAGCATCGGCCACGATTTCGACGCCGAGAGCTTCGCGGCAACGCTGACGGGGGCGCACGTCAACGCGATCGTGCTGGCCGCCAAGAACATCGACGGCTACTGCCTCTACCCGAGCGAGATCGGCCCGGTCCACCCCGGCCTCGGCGAGCTCGACCTGCTCGGTGGGGTGATCGACGCCTGCCACAAGTCCGGGATCGCCGTCTACCCCTACTACTCCTACTGCTGGGACGAGTACCTGGCCGACCGCCATCCCGAGTGGCTGGTGTGGAAACGCGACCGCAGCACCTACCTGGCGCCGTTCGAGGACGAGCCCTTCCTCTCGGCCATCTGCCTCTCCCATGAGGACCGCATGCAGCTGGCGCTCGATGTCACCGCCGAGGTTCTGACCCGATACGCAGTCGACGGGATCTGGTTCGACGAGGTGTTCCCGTTCGGCGGCGAGTGCTTCTGCTGGAACTGCCGCGAGATCCTCGCCGCGGCGGGCAAGGACCCGTTCGACCCCGCCGTCCAGCGCGAGCACAAGCACCAGCTGCGCACCGAAGCGATGCGGAAGCTGTCGGAGCATGTCCATGCCCTGGCGCCGCAGGCCCAGGTCGACTTCAACACGCAGGCTGTTCTCGGCCTCCGCGACCGGCTCGACGTGGTCGAGAACGTCGACATCGAGGCGCTGCCCACCGGCGGTTGGGGCTACGGCTACTTCCCGCTCCACGCACGCTTTGCCCGCAGCTTCGGCCTCTCGGTCTACGGCATGACCGGCAAGTTCCACCACTCGTGGGGCGAGTACGGCGGGCTCAAGCACCCGACCCAGCTGCGCACCGAGCTGGCCTGCTTCCTCGCCCAGGGCTCACGCTGCGACATCGGTGAGCAGCCGGGCCCCGCGGGTCGGCTCGACGCGGCCACCTACGCGACGATCGGCGCCGCCTACGCCGAGGTCGAACGGCTCGAGCCGCACCTCGAGTGCGCCGTCCCGGTCACCGAGGCGGCGATCGTCGTCGGCGGCAACCCGCTGGCACGGCTCGCCCCGGTGAGCATCACCGGCGAGCTCGTCCCCTCGCAGCACGGCCCGAGCAGCGGCGGCATCGCGAAGTTGCTGACCGAGTGCCAGATCCAGTTCGACGTGGTCGACACCGCGACCGAGCTCGAGCGCTACCGGCTGATCTGCCTCCCCGACTCGCTGGAAGTCGATGACGAGCTGGCCGCAAAGCTCGAGGCCTACCTCGACGGGGGCGGCAAGGTGATCGCGCCGCACCGCTCGCTGCGGCTCGGCGGCTCCGACCAGCTCTGGCCGGCGGCGTTGCGGGACGCCTACCGCGGCCCGGTGCCGTACGGCGACGTCTACGCCCGTCTCGACGGAATCATGAGCGACCGGCCGGAGTACGCGGGGTTCGATTTCGCCCTCTTCGGCGCCGCCGATCGCTGGGAGCTGCCGGCCGGTGGCGGCGAGCGCCTCGCCCGCCTGGTCGAGCCTGAGCTCGAGCAGCGCAAGCACGCCTGGAAGAGCGCGCCGCCCGTCAACCTGACCGACTTCGCCGCGGTGGTCGCCTGCGGTGGCCTGGCAGCGATCTCGTGGGAAATCGGGACGAGCTATTTCCAGAACGGCTACTGGTTCCACCGGGCGGTGTTCGCCGAGCTGCTGGATCAGCTGCTGCCCGAGCCGCTGGTTCGCACCAACGCGCCTCTCAGCGCGGAAGTCACCGTCACCCACCAGCAGGCCGAGAACGACCACGGTGAACGCTGGATCGTGCACCTCGTCAACTACTCGCCGCTGCGCAGCAGCCCGCAGGCGATCGAGTTCCTCGAGGATCCGATCCCGCTGCGCGACGTCGAGGTCGCCCTCGCCGTCGACACCACGGTCAGCCGCGCCTACGAGGCACGCAGCGGCGACGAGCTCGAGCTGATCCGAGTCGGCGAGCGCTGGACCGTGACCGTGCCGTCGATCGAGGTCGCGGCGATGGTCGTCTTCGAGGAATAAGAAAGGCCGCCGCGCGCCCCTCGCCTTGCTGGCGAGAGGTGCGCGGCGCCAGTCTGTCCTGCTGTGCGGTCCAACCCCTTACTTCGGGAAGTTGGGCCGTTCGCGTTCGGAGACTTCCTGCATCCTTTCGGCGAATTCTTCCGGCGTTGCTTCGCCCTGAATCAGGGCTGAGGTGTTTTCGTAGGTCGGGTTGATCATCGCCGATGGCGTCACCAGACCGGTGAAGGTCACCAATTCGCCGACAGAGTGGAGCATCTTCGTCAGCGCGGTCTGCAGCTGGCCGCCTTCGGGGTGGGGTTTGACCGCCACGCTGAGCTGTTCGCCGGCGTTGGCGTAGTCGTCGACCCGCTTACCGAATTCTTCCAGGAAGGCGGAAACGAGAGCCGGGTTTTCGTCAACTCCCTTCTGCGTCGCGGCGATCACCGAGACGCCGCCCATCACACCGTCTAGTTCCTCGGTCGAGTACTTCGCCCCCGGCCCGTCAGGCAGCGGGAAGACGCCGACTTCGAAGTCCGGTTTGCCGGCAGCGATCTCGCTGGCGAACCACGAGCCGGTGAAGTTCATCGCCGCTTCGCCACTTATGAAGGCGGTCGACATCTGCTGGTAGCTGAGGCCGGTGAAACCGTCCGGGAAGCACTTGGCATCGATCAGTTCGCGGAAGCGTTCGCCCGCCTCGACGAATTCGGGATCCGTCCACTTCGCACCGTTGCGACCATAGGTAGCGTCGACGCCCACCGCTTTGCCGGTGTACTGGTAAAGGAGCGAGTCGTACCACTGGACCGCGGTCCACTGGTCCTGGCCGGCAGCGCCGAGGGTGATTGGGATCACGCCCGCGTCCGAAAACGTCTTGCACGCGTTCAGCAGCTCGTCCCAGGTCTTCGGCGTCTTCACCCCGTACTTCTTGAACAAGTCCTTGTTTTCCCACATGCTCATCACGAACCAGTAGTCCGGAACGCCGTGGACGGCACCGCTTTCGTCGGTGACGGGCTTGAGGCTGGCGGGGTTGAAGTCCTTGAGGTCGACGAGCTTGGAGACGTCGGCGATCTTGCCGACCCGGACGAACCGTTCAAGCAGCTCCCCGGTGTCGGTCTCGTAGACGTCGGGCTCGCCCCCAGAGGAGAACGCGGCTAGGTACTTGGTCTGGAATTCTTCGGTCGAGAAGGTCGTCATGTTGACCTTCGCGCCGGGGTATTTGGCTTCGAACTCCTTGATGAATTCCTGCCACCATTCCTCGACCGAGGTCGAGGTGCCCGCGTCCCAGAACTCGAGGGTCCCTTCGACCTTGGCGTTGGCTGGTGGCTTCTCGGCCGCGGCGGTGGTCCCGCCTTCCGAGCCACCGCAACCGGTGACCACCAGACCTAGGAGGACGGCCGCCATCAAGAGGGCGAATGCCGTCGTTCGCTGGCGACTGCGAGGTCGCGGCTGCCCTACGTGCTCGTGCATATCTCTGACTCCCTTTTCTCGGGCGGACCGGGGTCGGTCCCTGTGCGTCATTGCATGGACATGCCAAAGGAGGACAGCGGCGTAACCCTGGCTCGAGGCGGTTCCTCCGTCCCCTCGGACACGGAGGCACATTATCACATTGTGATGTGATTATCGAGTCCTGATGGAATCAGGACGATTGCCGGGCTGGCCGACCAGGCAGGCGAGTATCGTTGTCAGCCTGATGTCAAAGCAGGCATCGATGGGGGCTCCACCGACGGACGGCGCGGCGCAGCGCCCGCGCGTCCAGTCCGCCGCGCGCGCGGTCGGAATCCTGTTGGCGATCGCCGAGAGCGAAAACGGTCTGACGACCAAAGAAATCAGCGAGCGGGTGCAGATCGGCCGCCAGGCCACCTACCACCTGCTTCACACCCTGCACAGCGCCGGGATGGTCACCCGGGACGAGCGCAACCGGTACCTGCTCGGCTTTCGCGTCGGCACCCTCGCCGAGGGCTTCGCGAGGCAGCTGGTCCCGTCGGAGCACCTCGCCCCGATCGTCCGGGAGTTGGCGCAGCAGACGGGTGAGACGGCCTATGCCTCCGGCTGGTGGTCCGGCGAGATCATGACCCTCGTGGTCTCCCGGGGAACCAATGCCGTGCAGGCCGCCGCGGTCTCGCAAGGACACACCGGCGATGCGCACGCTCGCGCCTCGGGAAAGCTGTTGCTCGCCGTGGCGACCGAGGGCAACCGCGACGCCTACCTCGAACAGCGCAAGCTCAGCAAGCTGACCGGCAAGACGATCGCGACCCGGCGGGCGCTCGACAAAGAGCTGGCCGAGATCCGCAAGCGCGGCTACTCGGTCGACGACGAGGAGTTCGCCGAGGGCCTCTACTGCATCGCGATGCCGTTCGACCACGGATACTCGCCTTTCGTACTGGCGGTGTCTGGACCGCGCAGCCGGATGCTCGAGAAGCATGACCGTTACCTCTCGGTCCTGCGCGAACTCACCGCCTCACCTGTTGGCGACGACGCTGGGGCGCCTGTAGGAGCTGGATCGTGATCCCGTCCGGGTCGCGCAGGTAAGCACCCCAGCCGCCGGCATTGGGCCCGGTCGACACCTCGACTGGCGCCGCTGACTGGAACGATGCGAGGCCCTCGAGGCGCTCGTATTCGGTGTGGATGTCGGCGACGAGGAGGCAGAGGTGGCCGTTGCCGACGTTGTAGGTCTCCACGTCGACCCAGCTCGTCTCGGGCCGGACGTATTTGACCAGCTCGAGGCTGCCGCCGCCGGGGAGATCGAAGTACGCCCACTCGATCTCGCATCTCGGGTAGCCGATCGTCTCGCCCATGTACGGCGGATCCCAGCCCTTCTGCACGGCAGCTGGCTCCACACCGAGGAAGTGCGTGTACCAGTCGACCGAGCGATCGAGGTCGGAGACCGTGAAGCCGACGTGGTGGACGCTGAGCTGCGACATCGCTAGATCCCCGGGACGGCGCCGAGCGAGGCTCCACCGTCGACATCCAGCGCTACCCCGGTGAGGAAGCTGCCGGACTCGGAGATGAAAAAGAGAGTCGCCTCGGCGACGTCGGCCTCGGTCGCATTGCGCCCGAGAGGATTGGTCGCGGCGGCGCCGCGGATCACGTCCTCGGCGGTGCGGTTGCCACCCTCGAGCTTGCGCTGGAGCACCTCCTGGCCCATTCCCGTCGTCGGGCATCCGACCGGACAGACGCAGTTCACGGTCACGTTGGCGGCCGCGAACTCGGCCGCGAGCGACTCGGTGAGCCCGACGACGCCGAACTTCGATGCCGTGTAGGCCAGCTGCAGGGGGTAGCCGCGGCGCCCGCCGTCGGAGCCGATCGTGACCATCCGGCCGCGACCGCTGGCGCGCAAGGTGGGCATCGTCGCCTGGGCGACCGTGAAGGCGCCCTTCAGGTTGACGCCGAGGACCCGGTCCCAGTCGGCCTCCGAGATCTCCTCGAGTGGGCCCATGTGAAAGACGCCGGCGGAGACCACCACCGTGTCGAGACCGCCGAGGCGATCGACGACTTCGGCGACGGCGTCGCGCACCTCGGCCACCGAGCGCACGTCAGTGGTCAGCCCCAGCGCCCCATCGCCCAGCTCGGCAACGGTCTCGTCGACCTTCTCGGCGTCGATGTCGAGCACTGCTACTGCGGCGCCGGCGGCGTCGAGGCGCGCCGCGATCTCACGGCCAAAGCCGGAGGCACCGCCGGTGATCAGGGCCTTGCGTCCGTCTGCGATCTGCATCTCGCTCCCTTCGCGCTCGTCGTTGGGCCCGCTGAACCCCGCGGGCCAAAACCGATCGCAGCGTATCACTATATGCAGACCATGCTTTATTCTGGCCGCACTGTCGACCGAACCGAGGAGAGGACCGTATGCCGGAGATCGCGATGCCACGCCTGTCTGACTCGATGGAGGAGGGCACGATCGTCCGCTGGCTGAAAGGCACCGGGGACGTCGTCGCACGCGGCGAGGAGCTGGTCGAGATCGAGACCGACAAGGCCGACGTAACCCACGAGGCGGATGCGGAGGGCGTGCTCGAGATCCTCGCCGCCGAGGGCGAGACGTTGCCGATTGGGGCGCCGATCGCGCGGATCGGCGGCGGCGGGCCGGCGGCCGCAGCAGCAGCGAACGGCGCCCAAGCGGCCCCCGCAGTCATCGCCTCCGCGCCTCCGGCGGCCGGCCGCGCCGGCCGCGTCAAGGCCTCCCCGGTGGCCCGCAGGCTCGCCGCCGAGCTCGGCGTCGAGATCGAGGCGGTCGCCGGCAGCGGTCCCGGCGGGCGGGTGGTCAAAGCGGACGTCGAAGCGCAGGCGGCGAGCGCGCCGAAGCCCGATCGACCAAATGCCCCGGCGGTCGCCGACGCGGGCGGCGCCGAGGGGCAGGTCGAGGTGCGGGAGCCCTCGCGCCTGCAGCAGACCGTCGCCCGTCGGATGTCGGAGAGCAAAGCGACGGTTCCCGACTTCGTCGTCTCTGCGGAGGTTGAGATGGGAGCGGCGATGGAGCTGCGCGCGGGGCTGAAGCAGCTCGCCGGCGAGCAGCCGGCCCCCTCGTTGAACGACATGGTCGTGCGCGCCACCGCGCTCGCCCTGCGTAACCACCCGCGGGTCAACAGCGCCTACCGGGACGGGCGTTTCGAGTTCTACGAGCAGGTCAACGTCGGCATCGCGGTCGCCGCCGAGGACGCGCTCGTCGTACCGGTCGTGAAGCACGCCGATCGGCTCGCGCTGAGCGAGATAGCCGGGCAGACGCGGGCGCTCGGCGCCAGCGTGAGGGCCGGAACGATCACCCCGCCCGAGCTCTCAGGCGGGACCTTCACCGTCTCCAACCTGGGCATGTTCGGCGTCACCAACTTCACCGCGATCGTCAACCCGGGACAGGCGGCGATCCTCGCCGTCGGCGCCGTCCGCGAGGCCCCCGTGGTCCGCGACGGAGAGGTGCGGGCGGGCCAGATCATGGGACTGTCGCTGAACTGCGATCACCGCATCCTCTATGGCGCTGACGCGGCCGCCTTCATCGCCCGGGTCCGGGAGCTGCTTGAAGCCCCGTTGGCGTTGGTGAGCTGATGCGGCCCGG
>Ga0268265_10000740_pt1 | contig 31840 bp, 25 predicted proteins | sample KBSSwiS52_FD_190355 | JGI IMG/M metagenome (GOLD analysis project Ga0268265, IMG submission 190355) | Switchgrass rhizosphere microbial communities from Kellogg Biological Station, Michigan, USA - KBS Switchgrass S5-2 (SPAdes) (version 2) | ecosystem: Host-associated > Plants > Roots >...
ACAGACGCGGGTCCTTGCGGGCCTCGCGATCCGCCCGGGTTCGCGCGAACGGAATGTAGGAACCGAGCAGGTTCACGATTTCACGGCTGCCACCGATCGACTCCGACCGGAAGTTCCAGCCGGTGTTGGTGGCGACGGGAATGCTTACGTCAGGTGCACGAATGCCGGCGACGTCATTGCCATCCGCATCGACCTGCGGCACCAGGTGCGGCAGCATCTCCACTTTGCCGCCTCGGATCTGACCCGGACCGGGAACCGTTCGAGGATCCGCCACCCCGGGGATCGCGGGGAACTTCACCGACGCGACAGGCGTGAGCGTGCCGTCTGCGAGCTTTGGATAACGGCTCTCGGGAGGCGCAGCGCCCTGACGCACCCAACCGTCGAGCCCCCGCAGCAGCGCGCGCATGATTTCGCGCTGCGGCACGGTGTTCCGCAATTGCTGCCCCCGCGCGCGGACCGGTGGAAACGGCGCTTCGGAGTGCTGCGTGCTGGAGAGCAGGTAGATTCGTACGTTGCCTGGAATCGGCAGATCTCTCCTGCCGTCAGCGCTCGTATGAATCAATGCCGCGGCGCGTCCGCCGCCCCAGTACTCGACAGCCGTGTTCGTGAAGAACATCTTTGGAATGTGCGCTGGCTTATAGAGCTGCAGGAGCGAGCCGCGTTCGCCGTGAAATTCCTGTTCGTCGGTGGTGAACGGGAACCGCGTCGGGGTAAGAAGCACCGACGCGCTGATCGGCATTCCGAATCGCTGGTTGAAGGTGCCGCGCGCCGAGCCTGCAATGTGCGCCCACACGGCATCGAAGACGCGGCGGTCCTGCTCGTCCGCGTTGAAGCCGTCGTAGAGGAATTGACGCAGAAAGCGGCCGTCCTGCGATTCACCCTGGACGTACACCGTCGTGCCATGCACGGGAAGGTCGGTGCGGTATCTGAATGCTGACGCCGCGTCGCGGATCGCCGCGAGTCCCACGCCGGCCACGCGCGCGCCGGTGGCTTTGAACGTGACGTCATACAGGCGGCCGGGTTCGAATCCTCCGTCGAGCGCCAGGCGCGGCGCCCCTGCACGTCCGGTTACAAAATGCCATCTCGTGCGCGCGATCGGAGTCGGCTTGTCCCAGTAATGATCTCGAACGGTCAACACGCTCGCGGCATCCGCAGGATTGGCGGGAGCGTAGAGCGGGGCGTCATCGAGCTCCGTTTCGTTCTGCCTCGAGTCGAGGATGAACGGCACGGTGATCGGCTCGATCAATCCGTCGATCTTCGGCGCCTCGACGCGCAGTATTCCAGGCGCCAGGTCGAATTCCCACCCGACGAACACGAGCGTGTACCCCTCGCGCATCAAGTACCCGTTGCCGAACTCCTCCGCCGTGGTCGGATTCCTCGATGACGCGGCGCTGTTGAATTTGTTGAGCAGAAGAATGTTGCCGCGGTTGACGACCTCGAACAGCAGCACGCCGTTGCCTTTTCCTGGATCGACCGGCTTGAGCACCATCACATCGGATGTGAAGTGGACGCGTTGGTCGGCGGCCGGCGTGGCGCGATCGATGTCGGTGATTCGCGCGTTGTGCGGCTCTTTCGGATCGACGGCGAACTCGATGGTGCCCGTCAGCTTTTCGTAGGGTCCTGTGTTCCCGAACGCCTGGCCGTCTGCAACGGTCACACGGCTCGTGACGTTTACCTTCGTCACCTCGGCGAAGGCGAACGCCGGAACAGCCACCACACAGATGAGCGCGGTTACGGCTCGCATCACGATGCACATCACGGGATCACGCCTTTCGACGGGCAAGATACAGGGCGCCAAGGCCGCACGCAATCATCCCGGCGCCCCAATACAGGTTGACGTTGAGACCGAGCACCTTCGCTCCGGCAATTACGCCTTGAATCGCGAGGATCACACCGTAGAGCGTGAGCAGCAGACCGATCGGATACCGCAGGTCGAGATGCATGTCGTCAGTTCAACGGCGAACCTGGCAGGTGTTCGAGGTCTTTGTTGTTCTCACAGATCGTTTCGAGCAGCTCTCCGTTGGTCATCAAACGGAACTGTTCGGTCACCATCCACGGCCTGGTGTACGCCATCGGGTCGTCGATCGTGACCTGCACTTCAAGCGTGCCTACGTTTCGTCGACGGAATCGCTCGGTGACGTGCAGCGCCTCGGTCGTCGGGTTGCCCGCCTTATCCAGCCATGTCTTTCCGTTGAAGCCTCTGCTCTCCACGACCAACGTGTCGCCATCCCACTTGCCGATGGAGAACCCCAGCCATGACGGATTGAGATCGGCGGCGAATTCACGGCCGTCGGTAAAAATCTGCCTCCACAGCGTCATCGCTTCGTGGAGGATCGTGATCTGGTTTGGCGTCTGGATGATTTTCCACGGCGGCGGAGCCGCCGCGGTCTTCGGCACGCCTGGAGGCAGACAGTTCGCATCGGACTCCTCGCGCGCGTGCGCCCCGCCCGCACGGGACTCCACCAGCGCCTTCGCCCATGGTTGATACGGAATGTCTTCCGGTCTCATATCGGCGGCGAGGTTGTTCAAATATTTCGTTGAGACCGTCTCCCAGATGCCCGACAGATCCGGGTGTCCGTCGGACGCCCGCGGCGCTGGCGCGGTCAAATTCGGTTTTCCGTCTGGTCCAGCAGGAACAGGCAGCGGCGGGACCTTCACCCACTGCGCCGATGCGGGCGCAACCATGATGAGGATCGCCGCGGCGAGAAGCAGGCCGGTCTGATATCGCTTGTGAATATCCATCACGTCACCAGAAAAGAATGTTCAAGGCCACTGTCAGCGTGAGCACGATGCCTGCGAGCACTGCAGGGCGATGGTGCCACGAAACGTCGCCGCTGGACGAGCGTGGCGTGAGGCCGAAGACGAGGCCCCGCAGATCGCCCTCGGCCTTCGGCGTCGTCACCAGGCTGATGGCGACCGTACAGGCGAAGCAGGTCGTCCACGCGACGATCGCGCCCCAGAAATTCTGCGCCATGTCGGACGGGTAACTATGGACGACCGCCATCTTCGGCAGCAGCGATGTGGCGCCGACGACGGCGGTGACCTCGTAATGCAGCGCGGCGGCACACGTGCCCAGTACGAGACCCCAGAACGCGCCATGCCCGGTCGTCCGCTTCCAGAACATGCCGAGGAGAAATGTCGCAAGCAGCGGCGCGTTCACGAATGAAAACACCAATTGCAGCATGTCCATGATGTTGTTGAAGCGCATCGCTGCGTAGGCGGTGGCCATGCTGACGAGAACACCGAACACGGTCGCCATCCGCCCCATCCAGAGGTAATGGGCATCCGTCTGACGGGGCCTGATGTAGCTCTGATAGATGTCGAAGGTCCACACGGTATTGAACGCGGTGACGTTGCCGGCCATGCCCGACATGAAACTCGCGAGCAGCGCCGTCAGCCCGAGGCCGAGCAGACCTGCCGGGTAATAGCGCGACATCATGAGCGGCAACGCCATGTTGTAGTCGTACGTCCCGTCGGCGAGCCTGGGCAGCAGCGGCGCGGCACCCGGGTTTGGTTGCAGCGTGAGACCGAGCGCAACGATGCCGGGCACGATCACGAGAAACGGGAACACCATCTTCGGCACGGCGGCGATGAGCGGAGTCCGCCGGGCGGCATTCATCGAATCGGCGGCCATGGCGCGCTGCACGACGAGGAAGTCGGTGCACCAATATCCGAACGACAGGACGAAGCCGAGGCCCATCACCATCCCGAACCACTCGACGCCCATCGGATTGGCATCGGCGCGGCCGAGGTATGACCACGAGTGGACGAACGTGTCCGGCACACGGGCCGCCAGTCCCGCCCATCCACCGGCGTCACGCAAGCCGAGATACGCCACCGGCACAAAGCCGAACACGATCAGGACGAACTGCAGTACTTCGTTGTAAATCGCGCTCGTGAGGCCACCCATCGCGATGTACAGCAGGACGACCACCGCAGACACCGCGATGCTCGCGTGAATATTCCACCCGAGCAGGAGTGCGAGCAGCGCCCCCATCGCGTACATGCTGATGCCAGACGAGAACACGGTCATCACCGCGAAGGTCATCGCATTGAAGCCACGCGTCTTCTCGTCGAACCGCAGCTTGAGATACTCGGGGACGCTCCGCGCACGCGAGCCGTAATAGAACGGCATCATGAACACGCCGACGAACGCCATCGCGGGAATCGCGCCCACCCAGTAGAAGTGACTGGTGAGGATGCCGTATTTCGCGCCGCTCGCGGCCATGCCGATCATTTCCTGCGCGCCGAGATTCGCGGACAGGAACGCGAGGCCGGCGACCCACGCCGGCATCGACCGCCCGGCCATGAAGAACTCCGTGCTCCCCACCATCTGCCGGCGCAGCAGGAAGCCGATGGCGAGCACGAACACACCGTAAAGGACGATCAGGATGACGTCGACCGATGCGAGGTGCATGGTGAGGGGCGCGCAAACGAGGCGCGCGACGGCCGGCGCAATGCCGGCCGTCAGACGCGGCTCTCGTCGAGCGTGCGATGGACTAGCGGCTGGAGGTCGACGGCGATGCGCCCGCTGCGGGCGTTCGATAGTCCTTCGTAAAGCCGTTCCGCCCGTTCTTCACCGTGAAGGTGCCATCGCTGCGCGCCGTCACCTTGATGTGGCTGCCGCCGTCTTCCTTGGTGAAGTTCGCGATGAAGTTGTCTGGCGACTGGACGTCCTTCGCAACGAACTCCGAGAAGTGAAGCTGCCAGAAGTCCTCGAGCCCCGGCGAGCTCTTGACGATCTGAAACGTCCCGGGCGTGCCGCCCTTCGTCGGGTTGTTGTTCATCACCGCCACGCGCGGCCGCACCGTATGCACCAGCGCCTCCGATCCCGCCCAGTCGGTGCCGTGACGCGTCGTGCGGTACAGCGCGAACGTGCCGAGGAGGTTCCGCGGGCACACCAGCTGCATTTCCTGGTTCCACGTCAGGTCCGTGAGATCCAGATAGCGGAACTTGCCGAAATCGATCGTCATGCCGATGCTCTCGTAGTTGTTCGGCGTGTTGTCCTGCTCGCGCTCTTTTGCGTTCGCGCAGATCGGGTTCGCCGTCGCACGCACGCCCGGCACCGGGTTCGTCGTCAGCTCGCCGGCGGAGGAGACGATGTTCACGTCGAGACCCGCGACCGGAATCTTCATACCGGGTTTGGGAATCGTGACGTGCATCTTCTCGCGCACGGGAAGATACGAATTGAAACCGGCCGCACGATTGCCCGCGAGCTCGTCGGCAAACGGCCCCGGATCGTAGACGCGGCGGATCGGCACCTTGTCGGCGAGCGCGGCGACGCCGCCGACGTGATCGCCGTGGTAATGACTGACGACCATGTAGTCGATGCGATCGACCCCGGCGTCCTTCATCGCGGCCACGATGCGATCCGCGTCACGTCCGGGCGGATTCGTCAGGTTGCCCGCGTCGATGAGGAACGTTTCCCGCGCGCCGAGAATCCCGTTGCCCGGCGACACGAGCAGGACGGATTGTCCGCCCTCGGTATCGATGAAGTAGATCTCCAGAACGCCGGGCGGCTGGACCGGTGTCCGCACTACGGGCGGCGTCGCCGTCTGGCCGTGAACGGATGCTCCGACCAGTGCCACCACCGCCGCGGCGATCGCCAGCGTTATCCTGCGCATCGTGCCCTCCGTGAATGTAGAGGCGGACATCAAGGTCCGCCTCGACGCGTCAATACGTGAACCGGAATCCTAACTGCGCCATCCGCGGCTGATACGCCACGTTCGTGTTCGACGATGGCTGTCCGTAGAGTCTATTGCTTTCGACGGTGGTGTATGACCCGTAATTCGCATGGTTGAACAGATTGAATACTTCGACAATGCCGTCGACACCCGAACGACCGTTCAGCGCGAAGTGCTTCTGCAGTCGCACGTCGACACGGTGAATGGGCTCGCCGACAATGCCGTTGCGCGGGGTGACTCCACCTCCGGCGCTCGTCGGCCGCGGCCGCGCGCTGCCAACCGTGCCGCCGGTATCGAGCGCGTCTCCTCCATAGGTCGTCGCGAACCGCTGCCCGGATCCGTAGAAATACAGGCCGCTCAACTGAAGACCGTACCCCGCCTGCCAGATGGCGTTGAACACGGCCCGATGGCGCTGGTCGGTCGCCGCCAGCCCGTACTCGTCGCCGAGCGGCGTCTTGACCGCGAACGCAACGGGATTCATGACGCCGCTCCACGGCGCCGGCTGCCCGTCTTCGAATTGTGAAAGGGTATACGTGCCCGACGCCTGCCAGCGGTGACTCATGCGCTTGATGAATGACGTCTCGAGCCCGTGATAGTTGCTGCGGCCCGCGAAGATGTCCATCGGCACCTGTCCCCACTCCGGGTACGGACGATGGGCGATATCGGTGAATGGATAGTTCAGCCCGGTGTCCGGGTTGAAACTCAGATTGATGTTGTAGCCGGTGACGCGGTCCTTCCGCTGACCATTGAAGGAGTAGTCGGCGGTCACGCCCATGTCGCCGCCGATCTGGCGCTGCAAACCGATAGATGCCTGGTAGCTGTACGGGTACTCCGCGTTGGGCGGAGCAATCGTCTGCCCGAGAGCGCGACGGATGCAGCCGGGGACGAACCGCACATTGCAAAAGGCTTGTTCGAGGTCCTCCGCCCGTGGCAGTGGTCCGTTCCACGGGTTCACGGCGAAGTCCGGTCGCCCGTCGTACAGCGCCGACAGCACGCGCTGCGTGTTGGCGAAGCGAATCGGGTGCGCCACCTGATTCACTAGCTCCGAGTAGTACTTGCCCCCGCCGCCGCGAATGACCGTCTTGCTGTTCAACGTGTAGGCGAAGCCGACCCGGGGCGCGACGTTGTTGGTATCCAGCGGCCGGTTGCCCGGCAGGAACGGCGGCACCGACAGCGTGTTGGCGAAGGTATCGGTTTCAACGTCATATCGGACCCCAACATTGATGGTGAGGCTCGACGTGATCTGATAGTCGTCCTGGAACCACGCACCGAAGATGTTGCGCGGGCTGTGCAGGAGACAGCTGCCGAAGGAGGTGCGAAATTCGCGCGAGAGTGGCGACAGCGCAGCGATGTTCCACGTGCTCGGGTCGTTCCACACCGGGAACAGCTGCTCGATGTTTGCGGGTACAGGCCCGTTGTCGGCGATCAGATTGCCGCGCAGGAAATTACACCAGTCATGCCACGTGAGGTAGTTGAGATACTCGCCCCCGGCCTTCACGTCATGCCGTCCGCCAAGGTTGCGCGAAAACGACAAGTCGTCGCGGAACGTGTAGACCTTCTGGCCGATGTGCTGCGGGAAGTTGGTGCCGCCGCCAATATTGAAGCCTCGCAGCGTGATGACCGGCAGCAGCTGCCGTTCGTTCGCGACCGGACTGCGCGCCGCCGCCAGCCCCGTCGTCGCATTCCACTTGATGTTCGTATCCTGCAGCCAGCGGTTGCCCGCATAGCCGACCTTCAGCTCGTTCATCGTCCGATTGTTGATGACGCGCGTCAGCGTCCCCTGAATCGCTTCGGCGTACTTGTTGAAACTGAGCTGATTGGCGGGGTGGTTCGTCGCGCCACCAACCGTCGGCGTCGAACCTTGAACGGCAAGAGGATCGATCGGCTGAAAGTCCCGCCACACGTACCCCGAGACGCTCAATCGCATCTTGCTGGACAGCTGCGAGTCGACACGCGCCATCGGCTTGTGCTGCCGGCGTACGGACGTCAGATCGACGTTAAAACGCTGGTACGGCGTGTTGTGCGTCACCGTGGACGGCTCACGCTCGAACTCGTAGTTGAAGAAGTAGTGCATCTTGTCGCGGCGGATGGGACCGCCGATCGACGTGCTGGCCTGCTGATTCGAGTAGGGCAGCACGCGATGCTGGATGAAGTCCTCCGCGTTCATGTGATCGTCGCGGAAGTAGGCCGACAACGTCCCCGTCAGCTCGTTGGTGCCGGACTTGGTGATGACGTTGACCTGCGCGCCCGACGACCGTCCCTGCGTCGCGTCGAAGCGATTCGAGATGAACTGGAACTCGGCGATGGCGTCGCGCCCGAAGCTCGGTTGGCGGTTCTGGCCTCCGCAGCAATTGTTGGTCACCTGCAGACCGTCGATATTCAGCTGCACCGTGCCGAGCGCCGTCGTCACCGGCAAACCGCCAGCGTCGGTGTGGTTCGCCCGAGCGCCTGGCGCGAGCATCGTCAGGTCGAGGAAGTTACGGCCGTTGACCGGCAGCTCGGAGAGCTGCCGCGAATCGATGTTGCCGCCCAGCTGCGATGACGTCACGTTGATCAGCGGCGCCTCGCCTGTGACCGTCACTGATTCGGAGATCGTGGACGGCATCATCACGAGGTTCAAGGCAACCTGCTGGCCGACGAGCACTTCAAGTCCCATCTGCTGAATCGTTGCGAACCCAGTCAATTCCGCGCTGATCCGGTAGACGCCAATGCGGACGGGAATGCGGAAGTTGCCACGCTCGTCGGTGAAACCTTCGAACACCGTACCTGTGGCTTCGTGCACCGCACGCACGGCGACACCCGGGAGAACTCCCGCGGTCGAATCTTTGACTGTGCCGGAAACCGTCGCTTCCTGGGCAGACACCGCGACGGGCATTACGAGACACGACAACAGGATCAAAATGAACGGCCGAACAAATCGACGTCCCATCACTGATCTCCTTCAGGCGCTTGTCGGCGACAAACGCGTCTGTGTAGTCGCGGAATATCCCGAGAGCCGACGACGATCTCTTGTGCTCGTTTACTTGCCGTGTGTTCGCTTCTCGTTCGTTGTGTTGGGTGCCTCCAGCTGTCAGCGTGATTCGCGGGCCTGGCCCGCCGCACACTGCGCGTGCTCGACGAGCTCGATGCGAACGCCGCTCGGATCCTCGACGTATGCCGTACGGTGTCCGAATTGATTCGGTTTCGGTGCTGGTTCGGCGGTGAAGGGGACCCCTTTGCTCTTGAGGTCGCCTGCCGTCGCGTCGATGCTCCTCGGGCCGAAGCCAAGGTGGTCGATCGCGTGTCCGCGGCTTGGAGTGGTCGCTTCCCCTTTGGTCACGATCAAGTAGGTGCCGCCATACTTCACCGCATCGAGACGGCCGCCAAGCTTCGTTCGTTCGCCGCCGAAAGAGCGCACGTACCACCTGATGCTCTCCTCCGGATTCGATACACGCAGGGTGATGTGATGAAATCCAGGACGCTCCCGGCTCTCGACGAGTTCGATCTTCGTGCCCCATGGATCGACAACCACCGCATGCTTCCCGAGGCCGGGCACGGACTCGACTGGCTGCCTGAGCGTGGCTCCCGCTGCTTCGAGCACCTTGACCTTTGCCTCGAGCCCCTGGACCACGAACCCGACGCTGTCAATCACGCTGCCTTCGCTCGGCTTCGCATCCTCTGCTTTCAGGAAGATGAACTGAATCGGGAGCGGCGCACGATTGCTCCACGGCTGGAACGCGACGCGGCCGGGATTTTCGCCAACATTGCCATTCAGATTCGCCGTGTACCAGGCTTCGGCTTTCTCGGGGTCCGCAACGGCCAGGTGCACGTGGTCGTAGGGAACGCTTGGCTGACCTGCGGCAGAAGCTGCCGTCGTCAGCAGTCCCGCGACGACGAGCGCAATCGACAAAATGCGCATACGCAGCCCCTACTTCTTCGTGTCGCCTAAGACGACATCCGCGGTCCTGTTTCCTTCCCACACCGCGCTCTCCCACTGCTCATCGACCTTCTGGCGACGGTAATCCACACGCAGCTTCCACGGCCGCGAGTAGACCTTCGAATCGTCAATGGTCGCGATGTATACGATGTGATCCGGCGCGGTCGGCGTCCAGCGCTCGACAAGGTGGAACGCATCAGAATGGAAGCCGCCGACGATCTGCAGCCACGTCTGCTCGTTGTTGTTGGCGACGTCAACAACCAGCGTGTTCCCCTCCCAGTGCCCCCGCGAGTCACCCATCCACAGCTTGATGTCCTTGCCCACGTGCGGGCGGCCGTCGAGCGGAATCGCGCGGTAGCTGTGGTGATAGTCGTAGGTGATGAGCAACATCCCGGGGAACTGCTGGATTTGCAGGGCGCCCTGGTAATTGATTCGCGGCACCCCTTCCTGGAATCCGCGACTCACAGGGTCGAGGTACTCGAGCTTCGACGGTTTGGTGTGCTCCTCGTGGAGAAACTCCGCGAACTTCGCTGCCCAGGGCTGATACGGAATCTTTCCGTCAATCGGATCGATGATCGGACGTCCGACCATCGGCCGCTGGCCGCTGATCGCGGTATGTCCCGCGCGCTCGGCTTCAGGGTCCTCGATGCTGTACGTGATGATGTCGCTCGCCTGACCCCACTGCCCTTCGATGTTGGGCTGACCATCCGCCGTGCGCGGCGGCTGCCAGTTCGGGTCCTCCTTCGGCGGGTTTCGCGGATCAATCCAGCCGGGTGGCGGCGCGGCCTTCGGTGGCGGAGGTGGACCCTGCGCGGCCAGGCGCACGGCTGTGGACGACACCATCGCCGCAGCGATGACCGATACCGTCCCACGGACGAGGAACCCTCGGGTCATGACACCTCCTGCCTATCGCGATGGCACCGGGGGATGAAATGGATTGTCAAACGCATAACATTCGTATTCGAGCAGCTGAGCGTTCGGCTCGCGGTGGCGATACAGGATCATGCTCATCCGCCAGACTTCCGTAAATACTTTCGGATCTTCCACGGTCACTTCATACGTAATGTGATCGCGATCGAGCGGAGTGAAACGCTCGACCAGATGCAGTTGCTCGCTGTGAAAGTTTCCCGCACGGTCGAACCATGTTTCGTTGTTGAAATGGACGACGTCGACCACGAGCGTGTCGCCTTCCCAGCGGCCGCGCGAGTCGCCCATCCACCAGTCGATGTGGCCCGGCGGGTGCTGCGAGCCATTGGTGTAGATGGACCGCGTCGCATGCACGTACTCGAAGAGCATCGTGATCTGACCGGGCTTCTGAAAGATTTGAAACGGGTGCGGCATGTACATGATGCGCGGGACGCCGGGCAGAAAACACTTGCCCTCCGGATCCGTGGTCGCCCGGTTCTCGTAGTTCTGGCGTTTCTTTGCCAGCGCCTCGGCTTTGTATGGAATCTCGTTGCCGACCACGACGCCGAGCCCTGCCGGCACGCCCTTCTGCGCATTGTGATCCTGGATGTCCCAGGCAGCCGTGTTCATCACCTGCCAGATGCCGCTCAAATCGGGCTTGCCGTCTGGAGTGCGCGGCAGCGTGTTCGCGGGAGTCTGCGCGCGGGCGACGGAGATCGCGGCGGCGACAACCAGGACGATCGAAACGACTGTCGCTGAGGCCAGACGATACGGCATGGCAGCCGCTTTATACACCCGGTGCAGGCATCATCGCCAGCGCCGCGGATGTTGCCGAACTGCTAGACGGCTGCCGGGGGCGATGGAACTGCGCGGCCAATACGCGGATAGACCTTTCGCGCGTTCAGCTCAAAGATTTTCTTTTTGTCGCCGGCATTGAGCGACGCGACCTGGTCGACGTACCGCTTGGTGTCGTCGTAATAGTGACCGGTCTCGGGATCGATCCCGCGCACGGCGCCCACCATCTCGGACCCAAAAATGATGTTGTCGACCGGCACGACCTTCAAGAGAAGTTCGATCCCCGGATAGTGGTAAACGCACGTGTCGAAGAACACGTTGTCGCGAATCAGCTCGGTGAGCGGCGGCCGCTTCATGTCCTGCGCGAGGCCGCGATACCGGCCCCAGTGATACGGGACGGCACCGCCTCCGTGTGGAATGACGAAACGCAGCGCGGGAAACGTCTTGAACAGATCTCCGGTCAGAAACTGCATGAACGCCGTCGTGTCGGCGTTCAGGTAATGCGCACCCGTCGCGTGGAAGTTGGGATTGCACGACGCGCTCACATGGACCATCGCCGGCACGTCGAGCTCGACGAGCTTTTCGTAGAGCGGATACCACGCGCGGTCTGTCAGTGGGGGCGACGTCCAATGCCCACCCGATGGATCGGGATTGAGGTTGCAGCCGATGAAGCCGAGCTCCTTCACGCAGCGCTCGAGCTCGCCAACGCACTCGGCCGGCGAACCGCCCACCGTCTGTGGGAGCTGGCACACGCCGACGAACTGTTTCGGGAACAACGAGCACACACGATGAATCAGGTCGTTACACAGCCGCGCCCATTGCTGGTTGGCGGCTGGGTTGCCGAGGTGATGCCCCATCGACGAAGCACGCGGAGAAAAGATCGTCAGGTCGGTGCCGCGCGCCGCCTGGAATGCGAGCTGCGGCTGCACACTCTCCCGGATCTGATCGTCGCTCACCTGCGGCAGGACCGGTGACTCACCGCGCGACAGTCCGGCTATCTGTGCGTCTCGGAATCCTTGGACTTCTTTCGCCACAGTCGTGTAGTGGCCGTGACAATCGATGACCATGTGTCTCCCTCACTATCAGATTGACGATCAGGCTGACACCTAGACCACGCCTGATACCTGATACCTGATACCTGATTTCAACTCCGTCTCCATCAGCTGCACATCGATTGCCCGTTCCATTCGCCCAACTACCAACGTCGCAATCGCGTTCCCCAGCACGTTGACCGGCACGAACACGGACGACAGCAGACGATGCACGCCCAGAATCAGTCCGACGCTGGCGACAGGTATGGTCCCCGTTGCCGACAGGGTCGAGGCGAGGACGACAATCGCGGACCCGGCAACACCGGCACCCCCTTTGGAGGTCGCCAGCAGAATCGCGAGTAGTCCCAGCTGCTGACCGATCGAAAGTTCGATCCCGACGGCCTGCGCGAGAAACACCGATACGCTCGCAAAGTACAGGCAGGTGCCATCGTGGTTGAAACCGTACCCTGCCGGCAGCACCAGTGACACGATGGACGGATCGACGCCAAGCTGCCGCAGTTTCGCGTGGAGTCGCGGAAACACGGACTCGCTGGAGCTTGTGCCGACGACAATCATCAGCTCCGCGCCGATGTAGCGCACGAGTCTGGGCATGTTGATGGCAAACGCCCACGCGATCGGCCACAGCACCACGACGACGAACAGCGCGCAGAGGACATAGAACATCAACACGAGGTTGCCCAGCGCGAGCAACGACGAAGGTCCGAACCGTCCGACGGTAAACGCCATCGCACCGAATGCGCCGATCGGCGCGACGTACATCGCGAAGGCGATCATCTTGAACAGGACCTGCGAGAGGGCGTGAACCCCATCGACAATCGGTCGTCCGCTCGCGCCGAGGGCCAGGAGCGCGAAACCGAACATGACCGAGAAGAACAGCACGGGGACGACATCCCCTTCGGCGAACGCGCCAACCGCGCTGGTCGGAACGAGGTTGACGAGAAATTCGCCGTAGCTGAGGGGCCTCGTCTGTTGTTCGACATCGACCACCGCGCGATCTTCGAGCGTTGCCGGATCGATGTTCATACCGGCGCCCGGTGACCAGGCGTTCACCACCAGAAGTCCGAGCACCAGCGCGATCGTCGTGACGATTTCGAAATAGATCAACGTCTTGATCGCGACTCGGCCGACGCGTTTCGCCTCGCCGACGCTCGCGATCCCGTGTACGACGGTGCAGAAAATGATCGGGGCGACGATCATGCGCACGAGGCGGATGAACAGGTCGCCCAGCGGTCGCAGAGAATCGGCGCTCTGCGGCCACAGATATCCGACCAGGCTTCCGAGCACCATCGCCGCGAGGATCTGTACCGACAGGTCCTTGTACAAGGGACGTGCCCGGCGGCTACTGACATCGGCGGTGCTGACGGCTGTCGCCATCAGTCACTCCGCGGCGGCGCCGAGGATGCGCACGGCGTCGGCAAACAGTTCGTCCGCGGTCGGACGCCGCGAGATGAGACCCTGTTGATGTGAATACGCGATCGCCTGTTCCAGCGATTGGCGGGTGGCGCTGACGCCAAAGCGCAGCGGATCGTCGGCGTCGGCAGGCAGTGCCGCGGCCGCGCGGCTCTCGTTGAGGAGCCGGTAGACCTCGCGCACGACATCAGGTCGCGACTCGGCGATCTCGCTGCGAATGACCGCCATATGGTTGATGGGCACACCGCCGTGGACGCGGGCCCAGCGCTGTGCCTCGGCTGCATGGTCGGGAAACAAATGCTTCAGTGGTCCTTGCTCCGCGACGTCGCCGAGAATCGCGGCATCGATCTCACCGTCGAGCAGCATCTGCTTCAGTTCTTTCCCGGCAGGCGCGCGCTCGACGTTGCGAGGATCCCGAAACTCGGCCACATGCGGCTCCTCGAACGTGACCCACGTGATGCTCTGCAGATCAACGCCATAGTCGCCGGCCAGGATCCCGCGCACCCACATGCCGGTCGTGACCGTGTACGCACGCACGCCGAGGCGCTTGCCGTTGAGATCGGCGGGCGTGAGCGGACCGCGACCCGCGTTGTAGAAGATCGTGTGATGCTGACCTCGACCCATGATCGTGGCCGGCAGCAACATGTACGGTTTGCCGTACTCGTGCCCCTGTAAGTAGGTGGCGATGGCGAGTTCAGCGAAATCGTATTTAAGCTCACGCACCACCGACTTGAACTGCGTGTTGATCACCTTCACATCGGCGAAGTCGAACGTCACCATCGGCGAGGAGACACGACCGCTCTTCAGCGCGGCGGTGCCCGCGTGACTGCCGAGCAGCGAATAGAGCGAAACAGGCGAACTCGTGGTCAAGGTCATTGGTGATTGTCGAGCGCTGGATACAGCGTCTTGGCCGTGCGGCCGAAAATCCATTCACGATCCGCTTCCGGAAGAAAGCGAAGCGTGTCCCGTGCGAGCGCAACAAGATCGGGCAACGAGCGCTCCGACGCTGGAAAATTCGAGCCCCATGCTATGCGCGACGCACCGAACTCCGCCACCAGACGCCCAAAGAACGTTTCGGGCGTCGCTTTCCCGACCGCGGCGCCCACCAGATTGCGCTCCGTCACTTTGACGTACACGCCGGGACATTCCGCCAGTCTCCAGAGACTGTCGGCGCCCGTGTACGGAGGACCATCGTCCTGGATCGGACGCGCAAGATGGTCGAGGATGACGCGCAAGCCGGGAAATCGAACCAATACGTTCTCCAGCTGCGGGATACCCGCTGCCGTCATCTGGAGACAGACGGGGAGACCGCTCTCCTCTGCCTTCTGCCATGCATGGAACGACTGCGGATCGTCCAGCCAGGCTGCCTGTCCGGGCATCGTGCTGCCCGTGGTGAAGAGGCGCATCCCGGTTAGCCCACGGCTCATCCAGTAGGCCATCGTCTCGCGGGCATCCGCAGCAAGGATGTCACAGGAGAACACTCCGGTGAATCGCGCCGGATGTGCCGTCACCGAGTCGGCCACGTACGAGTTGTCGTGGCCGTAGCACGTCGACGCCTGAACGATGACCGCTTTCGCGATTCCGGCGCGCTCCTGCGCCGCGATCAGCTGCTCGACGTCAACAGGACGCTTCTGCGACCAGTCGGATTGATGTCCGCCAAGCGGCGCACGCGGATACCGGTGCGTATCGGGCGCGATGACGTGCGGGTGTGTGTCGACGATTGGAAGGGTCACCAATGGACAGCCGCGGCCAGGCGCTGGAAGGCCCGCATATTATAGTCAGCCTCGCCATGCGGACGCCCATTGGACTCCTCGGTTTCGGCGAAGCAGGCTTCCATCTTGCGAGCGGCCTTCGCGGAGCTGGCGCGCCGCCGCTCGTCGCTTTCGACATCAAAGCACCGCACGGCACCGAAGACGACCGCATCCGCACACGTGCAGCGGAAACGGGTACGCGCCTCGTCGAAAGCGCACGCGCGCTCGCTGAAGACGCGCGCCTAATCCTGTCGGTCGTCACCGCGGCATCGGCGTACGATGCCGCGAAAGACCTCGCCAGCGATCTGACCGCCGATCATCTCTTTGTCGATCTGAACTCGGTGTCCCCTGCGACCAAACAGCAGATCGCCGCCGCCATTGGCGCTGGTGCCGGCCGATTCGTCGAAGGCGCGATCATGGCGCCGGTCTCGAGCGGAGATCACCAGGTCCCCATTCTGCTCAACGGCGAATGGGCGTCCGAACTCCGCAGGGTCCTGTCACCGTATGGGATGCGGCTCGACATCATGGACGCCCCGACTGGCGGCGCCGCTGCGGTCAAGATGTGCCGCAGCATCGTCATCAAGGGCATGGAAGCCTTGATGGTGGAATGCGCGCTGGCTGCTGGCGAGTACGGCGCGTCCGATCGCGTGTACGACTCGCTCGTGGAGACCTACCCGGGTATGGATTGGCGCCAAATGGCGCGCTACATGATCGGACGCGTCCTCGAGCACGGTGAACGCCGCGCGCACGAGATGGAAGAAGTCGCCGACATGCTTCGCGCCTCCGGCATCGAGCCGCTGATGGCGGAAGCGACCGCGCGCGTCCAGGACTGGGAGGCCACTCTGCGACGCGATGGTCGCCTGGATGGACCTCGCCCCGATACCATCGAACGTTTACTCAAACTGCTCGTCGATCGACGCGACGTTGTGAGCGCTACGCGGCGATAGCGGCTCGCGCGGTCGGGACGTGTCTCCGAATGCAGGCGAGCGCGGCGAGCACGAACAACATCAGAATCGACCAGAGCATGAAGTACGCCGGCGGACCACCGCGATCGATCGCGGCCGACGCCGCGTACGCGGCCACGACGTTGCCGATGCGACCAACGGCGACAGCTAGACCCACGCCCGTGCTGCGGATGGGTGTGGGATACACGTGAGCGGCCAGCGCATACATGGTCGTCTGCACACCATTGAGCAGGCCGCCGGTTACGAGCAGCATCGCCATTAACCCGGCGGTGTTCGCGGGATCGAGAGGCCATCCGGCCAGGATGACGCCGCATACCACAGCGCACACCGACATCGTCAGCATCGTCAGTCGCGAGCCGAGGCGCTGCAGCACGACGGCACCAAGGAGCGCGCCGGCAATCCCACCGTAATTCGACATCGCGAGTGCACGGCTTGCGGCCGGCTGGCTGAAGCCGATCGACGCACTCGTCAGCAGGGCCGGAAGCAACAGGATGACGACGTAGTTGACCATGAGGCCGAAGAAGAATGCGGCCGACAAGGCGATGGTGTCGCGTGCGTAGCCGCCGCGAAACAGGCTGGCAATCCGATCGCTCGACACCGGAGCAACGGCGATCTCGGAGGGCACCGAAAACGTCGCGTCGGGAGCGACGTCATGACCGCTCCGGCGAAGCAGGCGAATCAACTCGGACCAGCGTTCGCGATGACGGGCCAGGAATTTCGGCGATTCGGGAATGACCTGCCACAACACCGCGCTGATCACGAGTGCCAGAGCCCCACCAGCCAGAAAAAGCGCGCGCCAGCCACTACGAGGGATGACAAATGCGGCCAGCTCACCCGCCAGCGCGCCGCCGAGCGGAATGCAGACAATCGTAGCCGTCACGGCGAACGGCCGCCGGCGGGTCGGCACGTACTCGGAGGCGAGCGTCGCCGCGTTTGGCATCGCACCCCCGAGGCCGATGCCGGCGAGGAGCCGGAGGGCACTAAGCGTGGCAACGGAGTTGACGAACGCCATGACACAGGTCAACGCTCCAAACAATGCGACGCAGCCGATGAGCGTCGGCCGACGGCCGAACCGATCGCCGGCAAGGCCGCCGAGGAGGCCGCCGATCATCATGCCGAACGGTCCAATCGCAAGGGCCGTCGTGAAGGCGCCGCGCGGGATACCCCACTCACGAATCAGCGCAGGAACCGCATTCGGCAGGAGCTGATTGTCGAGGCCATCGACGATGATGGTCATCGCGGTGCCGAAGATCAGGAGCTTCTGGTAGGTACTCCAGGCGCCTTCGTCAATCAGCCGTCCGGGATCGAGCGCGTGTGTTGCTGGGGCGTGTGGCGGCATATGGCTCCGTAATATAGTCGCTACCGTGTCTGTTTCCTTTCCGCGATTCGGCGACGTCGCTCACCTGGGCCATCTCGAACTACTAACCGCTCGGCCGGAAGCGAGTCTCGACTTCTTTACCTCGGTGGTCGGCCTGCACGAGACCGCGCGCTGCGGAAATTCAGTCTACCTGCGTGCCTGGGGCGACTACGAGCGCCACACGCTCAAGCTGACGGCACACTCGACATCCGGCCTTGGCCACATGGGTCTGCGTGTCTGTGACGACGACACGCTTCAGCGGCTGGTCGCGCACCTCGCCGAGCGCAACGTCGCGGGCACGTGGGTCGAAGAGACGGGGCACGGACCGGCGTATCGCGTGGCGACGCCCGACGGTCATGCCGTCGAACTGTACTGGGAAACGGAGCGATTCAAGGCCACACCCGAGATTGCGACGGCCTTCAAGAATCAGCCGCAGCGGTACGTGCCTCGCGGCATTGCGCCGAGGCGCCTCGATCACATCAATCTTCTGGCGCGCGACGTCACGCCGACGCGGAGGTTTTTCCACGAGGGCCTCGGCCTCAGGCTGACCGAGCAGATCATCCTGAATGACGGCACCGAAGCGGGCGCGTGGCTCTCGGCCACCAACAAGTCGTACGACGTGGCGATCACGCGCGACAAGACCGGAGCCTCCGGACGGTTGCATCACTTTACGTTCATGATGGACAGCCGCGAGGACGTGTTGCGCGCGGCGGATGTTCTCCGTGATGCGGATGTGCCGATCGAGACCGGCCCGCACAAACACAACATCGGGCAGACATTCTTCTTGTACTGCTTCGAACCCGGGGGGAACCGGTTCGAAATCGGCGCGGGCGGCTATCTGATCTTCGATCCCGACTGGAAACCGATCGTCTGGACAGAAGCCGAACGTGCGAAGGGACAGGCGTGGGGCCTGCAGACGGTCAGCTCATTCCATACGCGCGGTACGCCGCCGGTTGCCGGGTTCGATTAGCGCCTGCCCTTCACCGGGAACCGGGGAATACGGGAACGAACTTCTGAATCCGTTTCCCGTCCTCGACCTCACCGGTGTAGATATTCAGCTTCGAGTCCTGCGCGATGGCGTTGGGAAAGTGCAGTTCGCCGGCGTAACGTCCGTTGCGGCCGAATGACCCGAGCGTTCGTCCGTTCTGGCGATCGAGAATCCACACCTTGTCGTTGGTTGCGTCAGCCACGAAGAGGTACTTCTGCTGCGGGTCCCGAGAGATCGCCATCTTGTAGGTAGTGCCGCACTGCGGCAGCTTCCCGTTATTCGGCCCGCCGCAGATGCCGTCAGCGCGATCAGACGGAGTGTTCGGCGACACCGGGAATTCCTTCACAAACTTGCCGTCGATGGTGAACACCTCGATGCGGTTCTGCCCGCGTTCTCCAACGTAGACGAGACGATCTCTCGAGATTTCGATGAAGTGAAGCTGCGGTGCGAAGTTCTTCTCTTCCGGAGGGGGCGCGCCGGTCCACTTGTACTTCGACAATGGCTCGTTCGTGATCTCGCTGAGCGGCATCCCGTGGCCGCCCCATCCGCGCTTGAATGCACCTGTTGTCGCGTCGTACACGAGCAGGCGCTTCTGCTGGATGATGTAGAGCTCGTTAGCCACCTCGTCGAGCTGGAATCGCCCCTTCTGCAGCAGGTAGCCAGTCTCCTGGTTGTTCTCCGGCAACTTCTCCGCACCGGGCGGCGGCTGATGCCCGAAGTCCCACACCAACTTTCCCTCGCGGGTGAACTTCTGGATGCTGTCGCGCGGTGCGATACCGCCAATCCACACGAACCCCTTCGTGTCGGCGATTACCGTCTGCAGCGACGTCGGCCAGTTCGGATACTTGTCGTCCCCCCAGGCGTTGACAACACTGCCATTCTGGTCGAGCTCGACGACCTGCGGGCCCTGGACGCAGCAGTCCATACGTCGCAGTGTGTCGCCGCCGCCGATTTCGTTTCCCGTCGCGCCCTCGGGACGATTCAGGAACCAGATGTGATCGAGGTGATCGACCCAGATCCCGGTGACCTGCTGCATGCTCCACCGGTTCGGCAGCGGCTTAGGCCAGAACGGATCCACTTTGTAGATCGGCGCGCCGTTCTCGTCGGTCGCCTGCACCGGCTGCCGCTGCGCGTACATACCGGTCAAAGCGGCTGCGAGGACGAAACCGGACACCACCGCAATGTGTGCACGCATGACTAGTTCGTCCCCTTGACGACGCCGCCGTGCAGCGAAACGTTGGTGGTGACGTCCAGCTTCATACGCTTCTGGAGGTCCTGCGGGCTCGCGTCCGCGAACACGGCCATCCGCTCGGCGGGGAGGTACCCGATCACCATCGTGGCCGCGTGGCCGAATCCCTGGAGCGGCAGCACTTCGAATGTTCGCTGCCCGTCCGTGATGTCGTACTTGCCGTGCACCAGCGTCAGCGTCGGACGCCGCCCTTCGGCCGCACCCATCACGGACAGGCGATCCGGATCCAGCGTTCGCGGTGTGGGCGACAGCACGACGTTCTCATAGAAGTCGCGATTCAGTTCGTGCGTGACGATCGTCGCTCCTTCGGCCGCAAAGGTGCGCAACCCGCCGGAGTGATCGAAATGATGATGTGAGTTGACCAGATACCGGATCGGCTTGTTCGGCACCAGCCTGTAGACCTCGTTGATCACCGCGATTGCCCGCTTCTCATTGAGCGGCGCTTCCATCACGGCGACGAAGTCGCGGAACTCGACGAGCACGCTCCCGTGTCTGATGCCGCCGATGTACCAGACGCCCTTCGCGATCTCCTGCGATTCAATTTTCGACGCGTCCTGCGGCGGCACGCGCGCGGACGCAGGCACCGGCAGGATGTCGACGGGGGTGTTCGCCTTCACGTCGCTCACATTGACCTGCAACGCGCTGTGTCCCGGATTCAGCCTCGCGTCTCCCTCGCTGTGGCGAATGACGCTGGGAAACTTCACCACGCCGAACTGGGCGTACGGTCCGTAATCGTTCTCGTACAACATGTCGCCGAGCATCGGGTTGGCGAGATACGTGTGAATGTGCTCGATCTCGTTTTTGTCGTTGATCGCAGCCGTCACTTTGTACTTTCCCAGGGCCGTGATGGTGACGAATGTCATCGGCCGTCCCGTCGGCCGCGAGCTGGTTATTGTCGGCTTCGCGTCGGGCGCGAGCGCCGCCTTCACGAAGCCGTGCGGAATCAGAAGGATATCGAGCTGCCGCATATCGACAATCGGGCCACCGTCCATGTAGCCCTCGCGGCCCAACGGCCCGTCGCCTCCGCCTTCCTGCGTCCACGCGATATCGCGAGAGAAGATCACATCGAGGGTGTTGGTCCCCTGTTCGGGTACACCGAGCGCACCGCCCATACGCGGATACGGACCGAACTGGCGCGTTCTCCGCTCGCGCAAGTAGCGCGCGTTGAAGTCGATCTGCTTCAGGTAGTTCGTGAGCTCGAAGCGCGTCCAGTCATCGTTCGGACTGTAGGAAGCGCCGGGAAAAGCATCCCACCCCGACATACCGGTGATCTGCAGCGTCGTCAGATTATCGGCGCCGATGTTCCGCGCGACGGCCTGCAGGACGGCGCGGGCATCCTGCTGTGCGCTGGTGCCCACGGCTGTCAGCAGCAATAGTGCTGTCGCGAAAAGCCGCTTTCTCGTCACGTCGAACTCCTTTCAAACGGATCGTTCGGATCGTTCGAGTTGTTCGAATCGTTCGGTCAGTTCAAAACGTTCGGGTCGTTCCCTTTGGGTTCGTTCAGAACGATTGGATTCGAACGATCCGCACGTGCCGAACGATCCGAACGTCCCGAACATCCCGAACGTCCCGAACGTCCCGAACGACTAAAAGTCGACATGCACGGCGAACTTTACGATGCGCGGCGCCAGCACGCCACGGACGGTCTGCCACGCGGGGCCATACTGGGTGCCGATGGCGTTGATCGTTGCTGCGTTCAGCGCGTTGTGCAGTTCGACCGTCGGCTCGACGCGAAGCCTGCGGACAGTGAGCACCCGGACAAACGCCAGATTCAGCTGATTCAGGCTGTTCTCGCGGTGGAGCCGCTGCGGTTCGATCAGTTCGATGGCCGCGGTAGCGCGAGCACCGGCCGACGGCGTCCGGCCGAGAGCGGCCGCCATGTCAGCTCCGCTCACGACGTACCGCGCTGTGGTGGCGACGCCGGGCAAGTGCTGGTAGTTGACACTCGCCCGCAGGTCCCACGGCAGGGTGTAGGTGCCGAACAACTTCACCTGCGAGAGCGACGACCATGGTGTCTGGATGCGGCAGAACCGCGATGGCGCGCTACTCGGTCCGGGGGCCGAGGTCGACATCAACAAACCGGTGGCGGTCAGGTTCAACGCGAACTCAGGCACGTCGTCAACGATGTCGCACGCATCGGTGGTGGTGCGGCCGGTGGCGAAGCCGCCGCCGATCACTTTGCCGGCGCCCAGACGGGCGTTGAGGGTCAGATCAATTCCGTCGTACGCTTCGGACTGTCCGCCGTAGGCCTTGTCGAGATTGACGATGTTGCTGACCTGGCCAAACTTGGCCTGTTTGACGTCGAGCAGTCCACAGATCCGCTCGGCCGAATTCGGCAGCTTCGAATCGTTCGGTGCAGTGATGCAGTACGAATCAAAATCAGACGCCGACACGAGGGTGTTGTCGGTCACATAGAAGTTGCCGTACCACGTCCGGTAATACCCGACGTTGATTGCGACTCGATCGACCAACTCGTGCTGGAGCGTCACTGCCGTCTGCCAGTTGTAGCCGCGGTTGCCCCAGCCGTGCAGGACGTCGTCGGCAAACTGCGTTGTCGCGATTGGCCTGCCGAAGTTGGCGTTCGACAGCGGTCCCAACTCGTTTTCCTGCGGGACGTAGTCGCCGTTGTCGGTCCAGACGCGCGTCGCGCTGGTGGCGATCGCGTTGGCGGGATTGCTGGAGAAATTGATCCCGCTGTTGGCCTCGAAAGCCACGAAGCGGCCGATGTTCGCCTTGATGGCTGTGCGACCATTGCCGAACAGGTCATACGCGAAGCCGACACGCGGGTTGATGTCTTTCCAGTTCGGCACGTTGTCGACCTTGTCGTAATGGCGGGCGGCGATGTACGGTCCCGCCGCGACGTCCTGTGCCGGATCCCAGCCGTGGTCGTAATCGAAGCGCACGCCGCCGTAAAGCGTCAGGCGATCACGGGTCCACTGCTCCTGCGCGTACAGCCCGAACTGCCGCGTCCGCATCTTCAGGTTCAGCGGCGAAGCAATGAGCGTCACCGATTCAGGGACTCGCCCCGCGAACGTGTAACTGGCGGCCGCCGGCAAAGGCTGATAGACGTCCCGATAGGACTGCAGCCACATTCCGCCCACCTTGAAGTTGTGGGAGCCTGTGACGTAGGACATTGACGCGTCCAAGTTGCCTTGCCCGCGATCCATTTGCGCCAGATTCTGGAACGAGGTCACCACACTTCGATCGGCACTGCCATACCAGAAGTTCGTCAGTCGATCGAAAACGGCGACGGGCGCGGAAAGTACCTCGTCGGCTTGCCGGCGGCTGTGACGGCCACCGAGCATGACCCCGCCGGCCTCGAACAGCAGCCGGTTCGTCGCGGTGTAGCTCCACGATCCCTGACCCGACACCAGCGGGACGTACCAATTGCTCCCCGCCGCCTCGGGCGAGATTCCGCCGCCGGAGACAAGGTTGCAGTAGCAGTTCCACTCGTAACGTCCGCTCCCCGTAATCTTCTGCTTCGAGGTGACCTGCGTCGTAACGCGAACGCTCGTCTCCTGGTTCAGGTTGCGGTCGTACGCGGGCCGCGCCAGATCGGGCTCGTAGAACAGAGGATTGGAGGACTTGTTGTAATAGTTGCCCGCCCAGTAGCTGGAACTCTCGTACTTGCGTACGCTTGCGTAGAACCAGACGCGGTCGCGTTTCAGCGGGCCACCGACACCCACCCCGACGTCGTACAGCTGTCTGATCGTGCCGGTGAGCGTCGCGCCTCGCGCGGCGAGGTCCGAACCGATGTTGTTGGACTGGAGGCCCGGCCGGCTGAAATCGCTGCTGAAAGTGCCGTGGTACTGGTTGCCGCCGTCGCGACTCACGAAGTTGATGATGACGCCGCCCGAATACGCTTCGGCCGTGAGCCCCCCGGTCGCCTGCACCGCGACTTCCTGCACCGTCGCCCGATTGGGGCTCGCCGCCCAGTTGGCGGCGTTGCTGACATGCTCACCGAAGTAGAGCCCATCGCGGTACTGCTGCGTCTCGTTCGCACGTCCGCCATGCACCGAGAAGTTCTGCGTCGATTCACCCTTCGTTCCTCCGACGTCCTGGTTGGCCAGGTTGCCCTGGGTCGCCGCCGGGATGAGCGTGACGTAGATGCCGGCATTCTTACCCACAGGCAGCGCCCGGATGGTTTCACCCGCGAACACCTGCTGCTGCTGAACCCCCTGCACGTCGACGATAGGCGGTTCGCCGGTGACCGTGACGGTCTCCTCCAGCCCACCGACGGACAAGTCGCCGTTGACCGTCGCCGTGAAGCCCGTCACCAACTCAATGCCATCGCGACGGAACGTGCGGAACCCGGGCAGCGTAAAGGTGACCGAATACTCACCCGGCCGGAGATTGACAATCCGGAACCGCCCGTCGCCGTCGGTCGTTGCCAACCGCACTTTTTCGATCAGCGCCGGGCTCGCCGCTTCGACCGTGACGCCGGGGAGCACACCACCTGAAGCGTCCCGTACAATCCCCGTAATCGTGGCGCTGTTGCTGTCCTGCGATCGTCCGACACCTGGAACGAGCAGCACTAAGGCAACGATCGCGACCGCTGTCCTCATACGTTCGACGCTCATCGTGTCCCCCGAAAATGATTGATGCAGGAGTAATTCGCCGAGGCGGCGCAATGCTACGCGTCGAACCTGAAGAAGAACTGAAAAGCCGCTTGCCTACTGTTGTCCGGGCGGCGGGCCACCGAACAACCGCTGACCCGTGGCGTTCAACGTGACGTTCTGTGCGTTGGCGTGGTTGCTGCCGTCGCGTGCGCCCTTTGCTTCCACCGTCACCTGATCGCCGATCTTCATCGAGTTGTTCTTCCAGCCCTGTCGCAGCAATTGGCTCGGGCTCGCCATCTCGAAACCCCAGTTGACGACGGAGCCATCGGGATTCTTCACGTCCATGAAGAACCAGATATGAGGATTGGTCCACTCGACCTTCGTCACCGTGCCTGTCATCTTCAACGGCTTGTTCTCGTCGAACTCCGCGGCAAACGAATGGTGCGCCAACGCCCGCCCTGACGCGGCGAGCGACGCCACACACATCACGACAATTGCGAGTCTCCTTCTCATTGCTCTCTCCCGATTTTGGGTGCTTCCTTCAAGCGCTCCAGGTCACGATTGTTCTCACAGAGGTGCTCGAGCAGCTCCGTGTCAGGTCGCAGCACCAGGCTGATGTTCCTGGACGTCCAGGGCTGCGAATACGCCTTGGGATCGTCGACGGTCACGGTGAGCTCCAGAGTTCCGAAGTTCGTACGATGAAACCGCTCGGTCGTGCGAAGCGCGTCGGTGTGCGGGTGGCCACGGTTGTCAAGCCAGCTGCCTTCCTTGAAGCCAGCCGTTTCGACGACGAACGTGTCGCCCTCCCAGCGGCCGATTGAGTACCCATACCAGGCCGGATCCGGATCGACAGGCAGCTTGCGGCCGTCGGTGAAGACCTGCCGGTACTTGTGGAATTCCTCGAACAGGAGAATGGTGACGCCGGGCGTCTGGATGATCTTGAACGGGTGCGCCGCCACAAACATCGCATCCGGCACGCCGTGCGGCATGCAGTAGGTCATGGGCACTTCATAGCCGAGCGTATCGACGCGGTGCTTGTACAGCGCCGCCGCTGCCGGCAGCATCGGCGGCTCGGTTCCGACCGGCGGGAGGTGCTGCACGAAGTCATAATTCGGAGCGTTCCAGATGCCCGACAGATCCGGCTTGCCGTCCGCGCTGCGCGGCGTCGGCGCGTTCAGATTTGGCTTTCCATCGGCGGTGCGAGGGGTTCCGGGAAGCGGCAGCGAGAGCCACTGCGCCAATGCTGTGGTTCCGGTCCCGCAGACCAGCGCCAGCGCAACCATCGTGCGACGCCACGCCGTCAACTCACAGATCCGCATCGATCTTCTCCTGAAGAAGCGAAGCAAATCCTATGAGTGTGAACTGAAAAATCGCTGAAAGCCGCTCCAGGTAACAGCTCAATCGACGATGTTGACGGGCACACCCGCTCTGAAGGACAGAACATTGCCGATCGCCATCGCCAGCCCCGCCTCGGTGGCTTCGCGCGTGATTCCCGCGGCATGAGGCGTGAGCACCACATTCGGCAGCTGAAGCAGCGGCGAATCCCCCGGCAGCGGCTCGGTCTCGAAGACATCGAGGCCAGCGCCAGCAATGCGTCGGCGTCCAAGCGCCTCGACGAGATCCCGTTCGACGACGATCCGGCCGCGGGCGGTGTTGATGAAGATGGCACCTGGCTTCATCATCGCGAAATGCTCGGCCCGAATCATCCCTAGCGTCTCCGGCGACTGCCGGACGTGCACGCTGACGACGTCCGCGCGGCGGAACAGATCCTCGAATGTGACCCATGAGTAGTTGCCGCGATGATTGAACGACCAGGCGATCACGTTCATGCCGATTCCAGCGCCCAGCCGCGCGACCTCGCGACCGATCGCACCGGTCCCGATCACGCCGAGCGTTTTCCCATGGAGCTGCTGCACCATCGCGCGCGGCCATTCACCCGCCCTCACGGCACGATCGATGTTCACGGTCTGCCTCGCTACGGCGAACATCAGCGCGAGGGTGTGTTCCGCAACCGCCCGTGCAGACACGGCGGGCGTGTTGGTGACCGTGATGCCGCGTGCCTTCGCGACGCCCAGGTCGACATTGTCGGTTCCCGTCCCCCAAATCGAGATCAACCGAAGCTGCGGACAGTCGGCAAGTACCTCCGCGGTGAAGCGGGTTGACGCGCGGATGTTGATCACCGCATCAGCATCCGCAATCCGCGTGACGAGCTCCCCGGAATTGGCCGGCAGCGTCGGATAGATCCGATGTTCGCAGTCGCGCAGCTGTGCTACTGCGTCGCTCGGCGCCAATACGGGCGGTGCGTCATCCGGGATGACGAGGAGTGGCATTGTTCGCGGTCACTTGGCAGGCGGATCCAACACGTTGCCCGGGAATCGAGCCTCGATATAGGTGACGTGACCGTTGATGTTGCTGAACCAGTGAGCGGTGCCTGGCGGGATGATGACGACGTCTCCTGGCTTGATTTGATTCGTCTGCCCGCCTTTGATCCCCGCCGTCCGGTTCTTCGGGTCCGGCATCGTCCCGCCCGTCGTGTACGTGCCGCCGCCCTCGAGGATGTAGTAGACCTCCGTCACGTTCTGGCCGTCACCTTCCCTGGTGTGCACGCTCGCGTTATTCGGGCCGTTGGTCCGGCGGCGGATGACGAATGGTTCGACAATCTGCGCCCTCTGACCGGCGACGATGCCGAGCGCCGGCTTGTCGTCATCAAGGGTTTTCTTCCACTGAGCAGCGGCGATGAATTTGCCGGGGGGCGTCACAACCGCCTGCGCCATGCCGACGAGATCGTGCACCGAAAGGACCGCCATTGTCCCCCACAGGGCGCCGAGCAATAGTTTCCTCGTCATCATTTCTCTCCCGGGCACAATCGCCTTGCACCTGCGCCTTGAGCCCTGAGCACTGTCAATTGGAACCGGTGAACTTCGCGCTTCCGAGCTCCATCAATGGCGCAACACCGTCAGGGTCGACGCGAACGACCACGTAGCTCGTGAACTCCTCGGCGTCTTCCCACTTGTGAGGCGTGCCGGCCGGAATGATCAGGACGTCACCCTTCGCAATCGTGACATCCCTGGCACCAACCGCCGTTGTTCCGGCGCTGCCCCGGCCGTTGCCGGCGCTCACGGGACGACGCTTCCAGTCCGAGATCTTGCCTCCGAGCTTCATGTGGCCCTTGCCCTCGAGAACGTAGTAGACCTCCGCCACATCGTCGTGAACGGCGTAATTCGGGTTCTTCTGGCCCTTGTTGCGGGTCACGACGCTGACGCCGACCTGGTGCTTGTCGCTGCCGCCGCCGGCCTTGACCATGTTCATCGGAACGTCGTCGTTCCTGGCGGCGATCATGTTTCTTTTGTGCGCGTCGATCTGCGCCGCGGTAATGAGCGTCGCCGGCAGATCGTATCGGTGACCGGGCAAGACCAGCGGAGAAGGATCGCTAGGCTGTTGCTGTACGGTGAGCGCTGCCGTTACGCCCATCACGGATATTCCTAACGCTAGGGTGCCGTATCTCCAGATCGTTCTGTGCATGATTGACTCTCCTGTGATCGCACCGCGAAATCTGTCGCTGCGTAATTCTGCATCGAGGGTCCAGCTCGGGATTCGGGCGAATTTATGGTGTGACGCCGCCGGATCGCAGTTTGCGGCGACCCGACGCCGTGAATAGGCCCGTCTCAACGGTTCGACGGAACGCCGGAGTCGTGATGTTGCTCCTGACCGTTTCCGCTTGTGCTCATAAAGCTCCGACGGCGCCGCCCCAAACGCCGCCGCCGCAAGTGCCATCGCCCCAGACGGCGCGGCCGGAACCGCCGCCACCGCAGGTGCCCGCAACGCCAGCACCCGCACGACCGGCCACACCATTGCTGTTTACCGCGACTGCGTACTGCACCGGTACCGTTACCGCATCCGGCATCCCCGTGTCGAAAGGTATCGTCGCAGCGGATCCGGCGGTCTTGCCGCTCGGAACGCGCATTCGGATTACGAGAGCTGCGCCTTACAACGGAACATACTGGGTCCTCGATACGGGGGGCGCAATACGTAAACGCCGTTTGGACGTCTATATTCCAGACTGCGCCGCGGCGCGGCAATTTGGCCGCCGCTCCGTTCACGTCACTATCATTCCGGGCCGGCGTTAACAAGCTCGCAGCCACCGGTTTTTCACTACTGACACCACTCGCGCGATCAGTGATGATCCGCCCGCCTGAGACGCTCTGAACGAGCCTCGCGTAGGTCATAATCGGTCCGCGTTGAACCCTACCTGACCAATCGGAGGTTCACATATGGAGCGGCCCGCATTGTTGGCGGCAGTCTTTCTGATGTCCATGGCCGGGGCGAGCGAGGCCGCGTCCACCTGGTACGTGAAGGCGGATGCCGCGGCCGGCGGCAATGGAAGCAGGGATCGCCCGTTCGCCACGCTCGAACAGGTTGAGACCGCGTCACGACCCGGCGACACGGTCCGCGTGATGCCGGCGACGCGTCCGCTCGACGGCGGCATTCAATTGAAAGATGGCCAGCGTCTGATTGGGCTTGGCGATCCCGTCACAAAGGCGGCTGCAAGCGGAGCGCGGCCGACGGTCACCAACACCAACGCAGCCCGTTATCAGGGCGACGCCATTCGGCTCGCCAATTACAACGTCGTCGAGAACATTCATATCGACGGTGCCACGCGTGCCGGGATCTTCGGGGTCAACGCTGCGCGGCCGGAGATTCGCGGCACCCTGATCACGAACAACATGATCCAGGGAAACGATCTGCGACGCCTTGAGCGGCTCTGGCCGGAGGGGTTCGTCCTCTATCAGTCGCAGGGGAATCACTTCGGTGGCATCACGCTGCTGGCGTGCGGTCCTGGCGCGTCCAGCTATTGCGCGATGCATGCACCCGAACGGCCGGCTGCTGCGAACTTCGGCGAGGCTGTCATCGCGGGCAACGTGATTCGTGACAGCAATCTCGAAGGCATCATGCTGCTGACCGATACCGGTGCGGTCGGCAGTTTTACCGTCACCGACACCGTCGTCCGTGATCTGTCACTGAATCTGCCTCGTCCGGAGTCGTTCACTCCGCCAGTGGGTATCGTGCGGTCGCGTGCGTTCACGCTGATCGCCCTCAACCATTCGCAGGTGCGTCTCACCATGTCGCGGTTTCACGCCGAGAATCTGTCACCCGCGGGCAATTACGCGACCGACGGCCTGGTGTTCCTGACGGGCGGCGACAGCCCGGTGGTGAACGCCCGCATCTCCGACGCCGCCGTGTTGAACCCACGGATGGTCGGCGAGGTGAATAACGGCGATTCGATCGAGATTCAGCATCGCGGCACCACCAACGGGATACTGAACATCGACATGACGCGGCTCGACCTTCGCGATCCTGCCAGCGCGAACATCAAGATCCTCGAGGCGGCGAATCCGACCAACGGCATCTACAACCTGACCCTTTCGGATTCGGTGCTCACCAACACCAATCCTGCCGGCGGCCTCGACGGGCAAATCCGGTTGAGCGGTGCAAGCAACGGATCGAAGGCCTTCACGCTGACGGTGAGGAATACGAAATTCTCCGGATTCGGCGGCGCGATCGGCATCCTCAATGCGAATAATCTCGACACGCTCAAAGTGCTCGTGGAGAACTCGTCGCTCTCTGACTTCACCGCCCCGCCCGGCGCGAAGCCGATTGCGGCAGTGACGGTGACGCATCCGGCTGACAAGACGCTCGGGATGGCGGTCATTGACCTGGGCGGCGGGTCGCTCGGCAGCCGAGGCCGCAATCGCTTCGTGAAAAATGCAGGACTCGATCTGTCGGTATCGAATGCCAGTGCCGGAACCGCTCCAATCCAGGTCGATGCCGCCGGGAATTACTGGGAAGACGGCCCCACCGACATCGCGATCAGCGGAAACGTCAAGTTCACCCGGCCGACGAATCTGACATCCGATCCCGCACGCTGACGAGAGGTGGTTCGCATGAGACGCGTTCACATTCTGATCGTTGCGATTTCGATTGCGGTCGCCGTGCCGAGCGCCTCTTCCGCGCAAAGCCATCCAGAGTTCGTCGCCCTGGGCCGCGTCAGCGCAGCCCTCTACAAGCCGGATACAGGCCCTGCGCCACACGTCGGCTTCGTGATCGGGCACCGCACCGCGAACTACTTGAACCACATCGCCTGCCGGGAACTCTCCAGTCGCGGCTTTCTCGCGCTTTGCTTCAACACGAGGTTTCAGAACAACGAAACCCAGGTCCGTTGGGAAGAGACGCCGCTCGATGTGAAAGCCGCGGTCGAATTCGTTCGCCGACAGGCGGGGATCACAAAGGTCGTCCTGTTTGGCCACAGCGGCGGCGGACCGCTGATGAGTTTCTATCAAGCCGTCGCGGAAAATGGTCCGGCGTACTGTCAAAAGCCGGAGCGGCTGGTGAAGTGCACCGACGATGTGCGCGGGTTGCCGCCGGCGGATGCGATCGTGTTCGCCGACGCTCACGCGGGAAACCCAGTGCAGACGCTGCGCAGCCTGAACCCGTCGGTGACGATCGAAGCCGGCAAGCGGAAGGTCGACCCTGCGCTGGATCCTTTCGACGAAAAGAATGGATTCAATCCAAAGGGGCCGTCACATTATTCAAGAGCGTTTCAGGATCGTTATTTCGCCGCTCAGGCCGCGCGCATGAACGAATGGATTGATCGTGCACTCGGCATCCAGGAACGGATGCGAAAAGGCGACTATCCCTATTCCGACGATGAGATATTGCTCATCCCTTCCGGGGGCAATCCCGGTGCCGGAGCGGGAGGTGATGCGAAGCTCGCGACGCTCGACCCGACGATCGCTGATCTGCAGAGCACCGCGCGCCCCGAGAAGTTGCTGAGAAACGACGGCAGCATCGTCACGCAAATCGTCAGAAGCGTCGCGACAGCCGAACCAGGAATGGCCCGCACCAATCGTGACTTCGACACCGGTACGAAGATCTTCACGCTGAAATCTTTCCTCAGCGCCAATGCCACGCGAGCGACCAACGCGAACGGGGGAATCGATTTTTGTTCCAGCAATAATTCCACCACTTGCGCGGTGCAGTCGATCTCGGTACCGATCACGATCGCGGCGATGGGCGCATACCAGTTCATCCGTGATGACGAGATCATCTTTGACAAATCAGCGAGCAAGGATAAGGACTACTTCGTCCTGGAAGGAGCCGTCCACGGATTCACCCCCTGCACCGCGTGCGAAACCACCCGCGGCCAGTAT
>Ga0268265_10000741_pt1 | contig 31836 bp, 35 predicted proteins | sample KBSSwiS52_FD_190355 | JGI IMG/M metagenome (GOLD analysis project Ga0268265, IMG submission 190355) | Switchgrass rhizosphere microbial communities from Kellogg Biological Station, Michigan, USA - KBS Switchgrass S5-2 (SPAdes) (version 2) | ecosystem: Host-associated > Plants > Roots >...
ACCGGATACTACGGAAAGCCAGGACCAATTGTCATGCTGCGCGGCTGGCGTCAGCTCCAGGCTGCCAAGGCCGGATGGACCTTGGGGCGCGCGCAGTGACCTGCTCAAAGATCCGTGAATCTGGTAGCTACCGCTTGCGGGAGAGGTACAGGCACGCGCAGCGGGCCAGGGTGAGGGCCTGCACATGTCACGCACGTCAGGCCCTCACCCTCGCCGCCTGCGGCGGCTTTCCCTCTCCCGCAAGCGGTAGAGGGGAGAATTCGTCAGCCCCCGCCGGCCTCCTTCGGCGATATATAGGCCGCGTCGTGCGCGAACGGCATCGGTGTGCCGCGCGCGATCGCGGCGAGCACGGCGGCGAAATCGGTCGCGCAGCGGAAGCCGAGCAGCCGCTCCGCCTTGCCGGCGTCGTAGACGCGATCGATGCTGGCGGGCAGCGTCCAGCCCCGTTGCGCATAGAGCGCCCGGGCGCCCGGGAAACAGCGCTCGATCACCGCCGGGGCGTCGGCCATCAGCGCATCGCAGTCGCTGCGGCGGAACGGCGTTGGCGCCGACAGGATGAAGGTCTCGAAACCGAGCCCGGGCATGCGCTCCAGCGCCGCGACATGGGCGTCGGCGGCATCCTCGACCGTCAGCCGGCGGTAGAGCAGTTCATTGGCCTTGGTGTTCGGGCCGTCATGGTCGATCGCATGCGCCATATCGTCGTCTTCGGGAAAGAAGCGGCCGGTGCGCAGCACGGCGATGTCGAGGCCATGGTCGAGATGATGGAGCCGGCACAGATGTTCGGCGGACAATTTGGTGACGCCATAGATGTTGCGTGGTGCCGGCGGGCCCGACTCTTCGTCGAGCCAGGCCGCCGCGCGCGCGCCGCCGTCCTTGCCCGCGCGGATCGACGCCGAGATCATCAGCGAGGTGGTCGAGGTGAAGACGAAGCGGTCATGGCCGGCAGCGACCGCCGCTTCGAGCAGGTTGAGCGTGCCGGTGACATTGACGTCGACGAAGGCCTGGGCCGGATAGCGGACGATGTCCGGCTTGTGCAGCGCGCCGGCATGGATCACCGCCGCGATGCGATGATCGGCAAAGATCCGGTCGATCAGCGGGCGATCGGCGACGCTGCCGATGATGTGCGTGTCCGTGCCCGGCGCGACGTCGAGGCCGATCGGGACATGACCGGCCGCGCGCAGCCGCGGGGCGAGGACGCGGCCGAGCCAGCCGGACGATCCGGTCAGCAGCACCCGCATCGGATCAGGCCAGATAATGCGCCGTGGTCTTCGACGCGACTTCTTCCGCGGTCACGCCCGGCGCCACTTCGACCAGCCGGAACGGCGACTGATGGTCGGGGCGCTGGAACACGGCGAGATCGGTGACGATCATGTCGACGACGTTCTTGCCGGTCAGCGGCAAGGTGCAGGCGGGAATGAACTTCGGATCGCCGTTCTTGGCATTATGCTCCATCACGACGATGATCCGCTTGACGCCGGCGACGAGATCCATCGCGCCGCCCATGCCCTTGATCATCTTGCCCGGGATCATCCAGTTGGCGATGTCGCCATTCTCGGCGACTTCCATCGCGCCGAGCACGGTCAGGTCGATATGGCCGCCGCGGATCATCGCGAAGCTGTCGGCCGAACTGAAATAGCTCGACGAGGGCAGCTGGCTGATGGTCTGCTTGCCGGCGTTGATCAAATCGGCGTCGACCTCGTCCTCATAGGGGAACGGGCCGATGCCGAGCATGCCGTTCTCCGACTGCAGCGTCACCTCCATGCCTGCGGGGATGTTGTTCGCCACCAGCGTCGGAATGCCGATGCCCAGATTGACGTAGAAGCCGTCCTGAAGCTCCTTCGCGGCGCGCGCCGCCATCGCATTGCGGTCCCAGCCCATCATTTCGCTCCCTGTGCGGCGGGGTCTTCCCACCTCTTGTCCAATGGAAAAATCTCGTCGAATCCGCCCTTCGGGGCGGTACCATAAACCGGGTTCGGCAGCATGTACCAGCCGGCGCCCCACAGCGGCCTGAACTGCTCGTTGCCGGCAGCGGCGCGGCGCGCGGCCGGCGTCAGATCGGGCGCGTTGAACAGATCGCTGAAATCGCCGAGCTGGTCGCCGACCATCGCGATCACGCAATAGCGCGCGGCGATCTGGTCGCGCCGCGCATCCTTCCCGCCGGGGCTGTCCTCGGCACGCAGCAGCAGCGTATCGCCCGGGATGGTGACCCCCAGCCCGGCGCCGTCGAGCATGCGCTGGGTCGCTTCGGCGTTGAGCGCGCTGCGGTTCGAGATGAAGATCGCCGCCACGCCGGCGAGCCGCGCGGCGCGCAACGCGTCGATCACGCCCGGCACGGCCGCGACATCGTCACCGCCGGTCGCTTCCCAGCGGCTCCAGCGCTCTTCGTCATAGGCCAGGCCTCGCCGCGCTTCGTCTTCCTCATAGCCGAGGTTCAGGACCGAGGTCTCATCGATGTCGAGGACGATCGCCAGCGGCTTCTGCCCGCACGGCACGAAATTCGGCGCTTCGAGCGTCGATCCGGGCGCCAGCACCAGCGAGGCGACCGGGAAGTTGAGCTGGCGATAGTCGGCGCTCGCGCGGATCCTGACAGTCAGCGCATTATAGGCCTGCGCGCTCAGCGCCAGCGCTTCGCCGGAACCGTAAAGAAACTGCATGGTCGCCGGCGGTGTCGTCGGCTTCGGCGGCTCGGCCGTGGTCGCATGTTCGGCCTGCCTGGACGCGTCTGTCTCGGCACGCTTGCGCTTGCCGTCGCGCACGACCTTGTTGCGGGCCACCACCGCCGCCGCGCCCGCCGGGAGCGCCGCCACGACGCATCCCTGCAGCACGACCGCTGCGATCGTGACAGTCCCGAGCAGGAGCGGCCTGAGCAGGACTGGCCTGAGCAGGACTGGCTTGCGCAAACGCTGTTTCACGCCGCCTCGCGCGTGCGCACCGTCCGGAACTCGATCTTCTTGTCATAAGGGCTGCCGACGATGAGACGCTTTACATAGATGCCGGGCAGGTGGATGCAGTCGGCGTCGAGGCTGCCGACGGGTACGATCTCCTCGACCTCGGCAACGCAGATCTTGCCGGATGTCGCGGCCGGCTGGTTGAAGTTGCGCGCGGTCTTGCGGAAGACGAGATTGCCCGCCTCGTCGGCCTTCCAGCCCTTGATGATCGAGAGATCGGCGCGGATACCACGTTCGAGCACATAGGTTTCGCCGTCGAACTCCTTGAGCTCCTTGCCCTCGGCCACGAGCGTGCCGACACCGGTCTTGGTGTAAAAGCCCGGGATGCCGGCGCCGCCGGCGCGCATGCGCTCGGCGAGGGTGCCCTGCGGGCAGAATTCCACCTCGAGCTCGCCGGCCAGATATTGCCGCTCGAACTCCTTGTTCTCGCCGACATAGGAGGCGATCATCTTCCGGATCTGGCGCGACCGCAGCAATTTGCCGAGGCCTTCGCCATCGATGCCGGCATTGTTCGAGGCGACGGTGAGATCCCTGGTGCCGGCCGCGCCGATCGCGTCGATCAGCCGCTCGGGCACGCCCGAAAGGCCGAAGCCGCCGGCGCAGATCGTCATGCCATCGAACAGCAGCCCCTCGAGCGCGCTCGCAGCGTCGGGATAAAGCTTCTTCATCGTCCGTCCTCCCCTGATGGCGGTCTGGCCTGATGGCGGTCTGTCCTGCGGACATAAGCGGCGGCGGCGGTGGTGGTCAATCGACCCGCTGTGCACTCATGATTGCAGAAAACACAATCATTCGGTTGTCGATGATGCAATCGCCGGGTCCATTGGACGACACTGTTGCAGATGCGCAACAACGCCTCGCTCAAAATCAAAATCCATGATCGATGTCACTTGTTTGCCATGGCTTGGCTGCTATTGGCCGCACCGCCTGATGGCGATCCAAGTATGTGAAATCAAGCGACAAGCAAGGAACAGAAATGAAGACGTTGATTATTGCTTCTGTAGCGGCCCTCGGCTTTGCCAGCCCCGCACTGGCGCAGGAAGCGGACGCTGGTTTGTCGGGATTCCGCCTCGAGGCACTCGCCGGACTTGACCGCGTCAATGTCGATGGCGACGGCGAGAGCGGCGTGGCCTATGGCGTCGCCGGCGGCTATGATATCCACAGCAGCAGCCTCGTGTTCGGGGTGGAGGGCGAGGTCGCCTTCGCGAGCACCGACGATTGCTGCACCAGCGCGGGCCGCGATCTCTATGCCGGCGGCCGCATCGGCACGCAGATCGGCGACAGCAGCCTCCTCTATGTCAAGGCGGGCTACACCAATGCCCGCATCAAGAGCGACTTCGGCAATTTCAACGTCGACGGCGTCCGCATCGGCCTCGGCCTCGAGCAGCAGCTGACCAGCCAGTTCTACGTCAAGGGCGAATATCGCTACAGCAATTATGAACTCGGCCTCGAGCGCCATCAGGTGCTCGCGGGCGTCGGCGCACGCTTCTAAGCGCGCACCGAAATCGCATGAGGGGGCGGTGCCGACGCGGTGCCGCCCCTTTTTTTTCGGCCATTGCGGCCAGGCCGCGCAGATTGTAGCCCAAGGCCATGACCAGCGATCCAGACCCGGACCTCGATCATTGGGGCCGGTTCAGCGCCCACGACGTTGCCGGCCTGTCGGGCCGGGCGATCCTCGAGCGCATCATCGACGGACGCCTGCCGGCCCCGACGATGGCGCGGACGATGGGCGTCCGGCTCGTCGCGGTCGGCGACGGCTTCGCGGCGTTCGAGGGCGAGCCCGGCGAGCATGTGCTCAACCCGGCCGGCACGGTCCACGGCGGATGGGCGCTCGCGCTGATCGACAGCGCGACCGGCTGCGCGGCGCAGAGCCTGTTGCCGCCGGACACCGGCTATACGACGATCGAGACCAAGGGCAATTTCTCGCGGCCGATCCTTGCCGACAGCGGCCGCGTGCGGTGCGAATCGAAGGTCGTGTCGTCGGGCCGGACGATCATCTCGTGCGAAGCATGGGTGCGTGATTCGACCGGACGCGTGCTCGCGCATGGGACGTCGACACTGCTGGTGCTGGCACCGAGGCGCTGAAGCGCCGGGACGACGCGCGCTTCAGGTGATATGCCAGCGATTCTCCCGCGCCGCCGCGCCCTGGCTGAGCAGATCCTCGTTGACGTCATAACCGCGGCCATCGGCATCTTCGATACCCGGCCGCGCGACACGGGTCCTCCGGCCTTCGTCCGCGACATGCGCGCTGACGCGCTTCATCCGGCGCCAGAGCAGCATCATCACCAATGCCATCGCGCCGAAGAGCGCGATGACGACAAAAGCTGCCAGGATCGTTCCGCCCATTGTTCCGCCCCTCGTTCCGCCCACGGATCGAACCTACAGGACTTCACGGCGATTGGAAGCGCGCGCGCCAGCCGCTATGCATGATGCATGACCCAGCAGAGAACCGGTGGCCGCATCCTCGTCGATCAACTCCTGATCCAGGGGTGCGACCGCATCTTCACCGTACCCGGCGAGAGCTTCCTGGCCGTGCTCGACGCGCTCCACGATTCGCCGGAGATCCAGCCGGTCGTGTGCCGGCACGAGGGCGGCGTCGGCTTCATGGCCGGTGCCGATGGCGTGATGACCGGGCGGCCGGGGATCGCCTTCGTCACGCGCGGACCGGGCGCGACCAACGCCGCGATCGGCGTCCATGTCGCGATGCAGGATTCGACGCCGATGATCCTGTTCATCGGCGACGTCGCGCGCGGCGATCGCGATCGCGAGGGTTTCCAGGAGGTCGATTTCACCGCGATGTTCTCGCCGCTCGCCAAATGGGCGACGCGGATCGACGACGCCGCGCGCATCCCCGAATATGTCGCGCGCGCTTATGCCGTCGCGATGTCGGGGCGGCCGGGGCCGGTGGTGATCGCCCTGCCCGAGGATATGCTGCGCGACACCGTCGCGGCGGCCGATCGCCCGCGGATCGAGCCGGTGGTCCAGCCGGCCTGTTCGGGGGCGATGGGCACCTTGTTCGATCTGCTACGCGATGCCGCGGCGCCGGTCGCGATCGTCGGCGGCGCCGGCTGGGACGATAGCGCGGCGCATCATTTCGCGGCCTTTGCCGAGCGGATCGGCCTGCCGATGGCGGCCGCCTTCCGTCGCCAGGATGCGATCGCCAATGACAGCGCGGTCTATGCCGGCAATCTCGGCTATGGTCCCAATCCCAAGCTGGTCGCGCGCATCAAGGCGGCCGACCTGCTGCTGGTCGTCGGCGCGCGGCTCGGCGAGGCGACCACCGACGGCTATACGCTCGTCACGCCCGACCATCCCGACCAGATCCTGATCCATGTCTATTCGGATCCCAACGAACTCGGCCGGGTCTATCGCACCGATCTCGCGATCTGCGCCGAACCGCAGGAATTCGCCGAACTGGCGGCTTTCTGGGAGGACGACATATTGCCGTTCGCCGATGGCGCCGAAGCGCATGACGAATGGCTGGCCTGGTCGACGCCGCAGCCCAATGGCGCCACGCTCGATCTGGCGATGTGCGTCGCGGCGATGCGCGAAGCGATGCCGGCCGATACGGTGATCTGCAACGGCGCCGGCAATTTCTCGGGCTGGTGGCATCGTTACTGGCATTATGGCCAGCGGCCGAGCCAGATGGCGCCGACCAGCGGCGCGATGGGCTATGGCCTGCCGGCCGGCGTCGCCGCCGCGCTGCGGCTCCCGCAGCGCAAGGTTGCGGTGATCGCCGGCGACGGCGATTTCCTGATGAACGGCCAGGAGATGGCGACGGCGGTGCGCTATGGCTGCGACCTGCTGGTGATCGTCGTCGACAATGGCAGCTATGGGACGATCCGCATGCATCAGGAGCGCGAATATCCCGCGCGCGTGTCGGCGACCGATCTGGCCAATCCCGATTTCGCCGCGTTCGGCCGCGCGTTCGGCGCTTGGGCCGAGACCGTCGAGACGACCGCTGCCTTTGCCCCTGCCCTCGCCCGCGCGCTGGCGGAACCGGGGGTCAAGCTGCTGCATCTGAAGACCGATGTCGAGATCATCTCGGCCGGGACGACGATTTCGAAATTGCGGGCGGCGAAGCGCTGACGGTCAGGCCGGGTTCGGCCATTCCTCCAGCACCAGTTGAGGAATGTCGCGAAAATCCGACCCGTTGATCGTGACGAGGGTAGCGCCAGTCGCAATCGCCTGCGCGGCGATCATGCGATCGAATACACGCGTTCGGGCATATCCGATCGCCGCAACGATATCCCGATAGGCATCTGCTTCGCGCGCGCCGAATTCCAACTCGGTCAATTGGGAAAGGATCAGGTTCAGACGCGCGCGCAATTGCGACGAATCGACGTTGGAGCGATAGACGCCGTTCTCGAGTTCGATGCGCGAGACGACAGACAATAACGGCATTTGATCGAACGCCGCGAAGCGCTTCGCAATGGCTGGTTCGCCATCGCGCAGATGAATCGCAATGTTGGTGTCGATAAGCCTGAGCAAGGCGGCTACAGACCCGGGCGCTCAGGTGGCTCGATCAGATCGCGCTCCTGAATTTCATCGGGACCGGGCATATTGCGAAGGGCCTCGATCAGCTCTTTCGGCGTCATCCGGCCGCTCTTCTTCGGCATGATCGTGATGACTTCGCCAAGCCGGGTGATCGTCACGTCGATATCCGCCCCGTAGGCGACCTCCTTCGGCAACCGCACGGCTTCGCTGTTACCACTCCGGAAAGTCTTGCTATCGACGACGCCCATTTTCCACCTCAAGATCGGTGAATACGCGTATATACGGCATGCGTCAACGCGCGCACCGAAAAGGGCCGCCCCGGTGTCCCGGAGCGGCCCTCGACGCTGCATCACGCAACAATCAGATATCGTCGCCGAGCGCGCCCTTGATCTTGCCGCCGAGCTGCTGGGCCTTGCCCTTCACCGACTGCGCGGCGCCTTCGTCGCGCGTCGCCGGGTCGTTGCTCTGCTGCTTGGCCTTGCCGATGGCTTCGTTGACATTGCCTTTTACCTTGTCGACCAGTTCACCCATGGGACTTACCTCCTCGGTATGGCGCGGCCGGGCCGGGATTGGCGCGGCGGCTAAGTCTCGGGAGATAAAGCGGTTCGGTCGCCAGGAAGTTCCACCGCGGCGCACATTTGACCGCAGGATTCAACGCGTCGTCGCTTTTTCGTCCTCGTCCTTTTCGTCGTCTTCCTGGCCAGGGATGACCCGATCGAGGAAGGCGATCACGCTCTTCATATTCTCTTCGGCGCCGTCCGGGTTGCGCGCGGCGATCAAGGTCGACGAACCATGGATGCCTGCCTTGCGCGGGATCGCGAAGGTCTTCACCTTGGTCGGCGCGGCGGTGAAGATCGCGCGGGCGGCCTGTTCTTCGGCCGGGGTCTTGGCCGCGGTGACATAGACCGGCGCGTCGACCTTCGCCGCCGCCGCGGCGATCGCACCTTTGGCGCCGATATATTCGCCTGGCGAGAAGGCCATCACCGCGGCGATCTCGCCGGGATGATCGGCCGCGACCTGAAACACCAGGGCGGCCGAATAGCTGCTGCCCCACAATATGATCGGCAGTTTCTGGCCCTTGGCCCAGGCGAGCGCCGCCTCGATATCGGGTCGCGCTTCGGCATAGCCCGTGCTCTTGCCGCGCGCGGCGACGGTCTCGTTGGTGACGAACATGTCGCCGCCCGAGCGCTGGTCGATCGCCAGCGCATCGAAACCCTGGTCGATCAGCACCGGCGCGATCGTGGTATATTCGCTCTTGCTTGATCCCGCCTGGTGGAACAGCAGGATCACCGCGCGCGGATTGACCGTCCGATAGTCGAGCGCGTGGATCACCACACCGTCGGCCGCCTTCAGCAGCACCGGCTCGACATAATTCGCGCCGCGCGTCTGGCGGGCGATGTCCTGGATCGGCGCGTCGTCGCAACCGGTCACGCCGAGCAGCGCCAGCGCCAGCGCCAGCCGCCGCGCGCCAGGCATCAGATCAGTCCCGCCAGCGGGCTCGACGGGTCGGCATAAAGGCGCTTGCCCATGCGGCCGGCGCGGTAGGACAGCCGGCCGGCGACCACCGCCGCCTTCATCGCCGCCGCCATCATCACCGGATCCCTGGCCTCGGCGATCGCCGTATTCATCAGCACGCCGTCGCAGCCGAGCTCCATCGCCACCGCCGCGTCCGAGGCGCTGCCGACGCCGGCATCGACCAGCACCGGCACCTTGGCGCCTTCGACGATCAGCCGGATCGTCACCCGGTTCTGGATGCCGAGGCCCGAGCCGATCGGCGCGCCGAGCGGCATGATCGCGACCGCGCCGACATCCTCGAGGCGCTTGGCCGCGATCGGATCGTCGACGCAATAGACCATCGGCTTGAAGCCTTCCTTCGCGAGGATCTCGGTCGCGCGCAAGGTCTCGACCATGTCGGGATAGAGCGTGCGCGCCTCGCCGAGCACTTCGAGCTTGACGAGGTCCCAGCCGCCGGCCTCGCGCGCCAGCCGCAACGTGCGGATCGCCTCGTCGCCGGTGAAGCAGCCGGCGGTGTTGGGCAGGTAAGTGACCTTCTTCGGATCGATATAGTCGGTCAGCATCGGCGCCTTGGGATCGCTGACATTGACGCGGCGCACCGCGACGGTGACGATCTCCGCGCCCGAAGCCGCGACCGCGGCCGCATTCTGGGCGAAATCCTTGTATTTGCCGGTGCCGACGATCAGCCGCGAGCGGAAGGTCCGGCCGGCGACCGTCCAGCTGTCCTCGTCGAACCGACGGCCGTGATCGCCGCCGCCGACGAAGTGGACGATCTCCAGCGCGTCGCCGTCGATCACCAGCACGTCGCCCAAGGTCGAACGCGGCACGACCTCGAGGTTGCGCTCCACCGCGATCTTGGCGGGATCGAAGCCCAATTCGCTGGCGAGAGCGGCGAGCGTCAGCCCCTGCGGCACGCGGCGCTGCTCGCCGTTGAGCTGGATCGTTACGGTGGCGCCGTCTGGCATCTGGTCGTGACTCCGTCGCGCGAAACATTTGGGGAATAGGGTCGCCGCGCATATAGGGTCCCGATCCCTTCGACCGCAACCGAAAGGCTGGCTCCCTTGACCGAAGCTTCCGTGCCCGACATCCATGACAGCGACCGGCCTGAAAGCGACCGGCCTCTCATCTACGTGCTGAACGGCCCGAACCTCAACCTGCTCGGCATTCGCGAGCCCGAGGTCTATGGCCACGACACGCTGGACGATATCGCCGGCCGACTCGAAGACCGCGCGCAGGCGCTGTCGCTGACGGTGGACGTCCGCCAGTCCAACCATGAGGGGCATCTGATCGACTGGCTGCACGAGGCCAATGCGCGATCGGCGAAGGCGGTGATCCTCAATCCCGGCGGCCTCACCCACACGTCGGTGGCGCTGCACGATGCGGTCAAGAGCATCAGCGTGCCGGTGATCGAGGTCCATCTCTCCAACCCGCACGCGCGCGAATCCTTCCGCCACATCAGCTTCGTCGGGCGCGCGGCGAAGGGCACGATCGCCGGGTTCGGCGCGCTTTCCTACCTGCTCGCGCTGGACGCGGCCGCCAGTCTCTGACATTGCGCCGCCCACATCGCAGAACCGAGGGTCGAATGAGCCACGAACATAACGGCCAAGAGCAACAAGGAACGATGCAGGTCGACGCGGCGCTGGTTCGCCAGCTCGCCGAACTGCTCGACGAAACCCAGCTGACCGAGATCGAGGTGCAGGACGGCGAACGCAAGATCCGCGTCGCCCGTACCGTCACGATCGCCGCGCCGGCGCCGCTCGCGCCAGTCGCCGCGGCACAACCGGCGGCGCCCGCTCCGGCGGCGGCACCGGCCGCGCCGATCGAGAATCCGGGCACGGTCAAGTCGCCGATGGTCGGCACCGTCTATATGGCGGCCGAGCCCGGCGCCGCGCCGTTCATCGCGGTCGGCACCACGGTGAGCGCCGGCCAGACGCTGCTGATCATCGAGGCGATGAAGGTGATGAACCCGATCGTCTGCCCGCGCGCCGGCACCGTCAGCGCGATCTTCGTCGACAACGGCCAGCCGGTCGAGTTCGACCAGCCCCTCGTCGTCGTCGAGTAATCCAGCCCATGGCGATCCAGAAAATCCTCATCGCCAATCGCGGTGAGATCGCGCTGCGCATCCATCGCGCGGCCCATGAAATGGGAATCAGGACGGTCGCGGTGCACTCGACCGCCGACGCCGAAGCCATGCATGTGCGCCTCGCCGACGAGGCGATCTGTATCGGCCCGCCGCCCGCGGGCGACTCCTATCTCAACATCCCCAACATCATCTCTGCCGCCGAGATCAGCCAGGCCGACGCGATCCATCCCGGCTATGGCTTCCTCAGCGAGAATGCGCGCTTCGCCGAGATCGTCGAACAGCACAAGATCATCTGGATCGGCCCCAAGCCCGAACATATCAGGACGATGGGCGACAAGGTGGAGGCCAAGCGCACCGCCGGCGCGCTCGGCCTGCCGCTGGTGCCGGGTTCCGACGGCGCGATCGCCGACGTCGACGAGGCCAAGGCGCTGGCGCGCGAGATCGGCTATCCGGTGCTGATCAAGGCGGCGTCGGGCGGCGGCGGCCGCGGCATGAAGGTGGTCGCGTCCGAGGATCAGCTCGAAACGCTGATGCAGCAGGCGGGCAACGAGGCCAAGGCGGCGTTCGGCGACGCGACCGTCTATATTGAGAAATATCTCGGCAATCCGCGCCACATCGAATTCCAGATCTTCGGCGACGGCAACGGCAATGCGATCCATCTCGGCGAGCGCGACTGCTCGCTCCAGCGCCGTCACCAGAAGGTGCTCGAGGAGGCGCCGTCGCCGGTGATCTCGCCCGAGGTGCGCGAGGAGATGGGCTGCCTCGTCGCCAACGCGATGGCCGGCATGGGCTATCGCGGCGCCGGCACGATCGAATTCCTCTACGAAGACGGCAAATTCTACTTCATCGAGATGAACACGCGGCTGCAGGTCGAGCATCCGGTGACCGAGGCGATCACCGGCCTCGACCTCGTCCGCGAACAGATCCGCGTCGCCGAGGGCCATCCTCTGACCCTGCGCCAGGAGGATGTCGTGTTCCGCGGCCATGCGATCGAGTGCCGGATCAATGCCGAGGATCCGGTGACCTTCGCGCCCTCGCCGGGCCGGGTCGACAGCTATCACGTTCCCGGCGGCATGAACGTGCGGGTCGATAGCGGTCTCTATGCCGGCTATCGTATCCCGCCTTATTACGACTCGATGATCGCCAAGCTGATCGTCTATGGCACCACCCGCAACGGCGCGCTCCGCCGCCTGCGCCGCGCGCTCGAGGAGTTCGTGATCGAGGGCGTCAAGACGACGATCCCGCTGCACCAGAAGCTGCTCGACGATCCCGATTTCCAGTCGGGCGACTATACGATCAAATGGCTGGAGGACTGGCTGGTGCGGACCAATCCCGCGGAGTTGCCGGAATGAAAGCGGTGATCTGGCATAATCCCGGCTGCTCGACCTCGCGCAAGGCGCTCGACATCCTGCGCGCGACCGCGGGCGTCGAGGTCGAGATCGTCCTCTATCTGAAGACTCCGCCGACGCGCGCGAAGCTCGCGCAGCTCTATGCCGATGCCGGCATCACGCCGCGCGACGGCCTGCGCACGCGCAACACCGACGCCGCGGCGCGCGGCCTGACCACGGCCGATGCCGGGACGATCCTCGACGCGATGGTGGCCGACCCGGTGCTGATCGAGCGGCCGCTGGTCGAGACCGAAAAGGGCGTGCGCCTGTGCCGGCCCCTCGAACGGATCCACGAGATCTTGTGACTTTTCTCCCCTCCCTTTCAAGGAGGGGATCAAGGGGTGGGTGTGGGGACGGGCCGGCTCGATGCCGGCTCGGACGCTTCTGCCGCTTCGCGGCAAGCTGGGCTCGGCCTCGCACCCACCCCAACCCCTCCCTGAAAGGGAGGGGCATCAAGTCTGCGTCGACGTGTAGATTTTTCCCCTGCGTCATCGACACGCAAGGATTCCCGTCGCACAGTCCGGCGCATGGCTACGATCGCGGTTTACAGCCTCAAGGGCGGCGTCGGCAAAACCACATTGGCGGTCAATCTCGCCTGGTCGTCGGCGGTGCAGTCGGCGCGGCGCACCCTGCTGTGGGACCTCGATCCGCAGGCGGGCGCGTCCTGGCTGGTCGGCGACGGCAAAGCCGCGCGCGGCCAGGCGCAATCGGTGTTCGCGCGCGACGTCGAACCCGAGAAACTGATCCGGCCGACGGCGATTCCGCGACTCGATCTGCTCGCGGCCGATACCTCGCTGCGCGGCCTCGATCGCTTCTTCTACGATCTCGGCAAGAAGAAGCGGCTCGCGAAACTGCTCGAATCGCTGCAGAAAAGCTATGACCGCATCATCCTCGACTGCCCGCCCGGGCTGACCGAGACCAGCGAGCAGGTGATGCGCGCCGCCGACATCATCCTGGCACCCGTGATCCCCTCTCCGCTCTCGCGCCGCGCGCTCGACGAGGTCGTCACATTCCTCGGCCGCCAGAACGGCAAGCATGCGCCGATCCTGCCGGTCTATGCGATGGTCGACCGGCGGCGGACGCTGCATCGCGAGGCGCTGGCCGAGAATCCCGACTGGCCGAGCATCCCTTATGCCAGCGCGGTCGAGCAGATGGCGATCGAGCGCGCGCCGCTGGCCAGCTTCGCGCCGAAGAGTCCAGCCGCGACGGCATTCGGCGCGCTGTGGCGCGGGGTCGAGAAGCGGCTCGCGCAGCCGGCCGCCTGAATAGAACGGGTGACCCGGGCGATGCTGATCGACAATCTCAAGCTCAAGGCGCAATTGCTGTGCGGCGACGAGTTCGCGATGGGTCCCGGCAAGGCCGATCTGCTCGAGGCGATCGCCGTCGAAGGCTCGATCTCGGGCGCCGGGCGGCGGCTGGGCATGAGTTACCGCCGCACCTGGCTGCTGGTCGATTCGATGAACCGCTGCTTCGCCGCCAGGCTGGTCGAGACCTTGTCGGGCGGCGGCAAGGAGCGCGGTGCGCGCGTGACCGACGACGGCCGCCGCGTGCTGGCCGCCTATCGCACGCTGGAGGCGGACATCGTCCGCGCCGCCAACGGCGCCGCGCTCGCCGAATTGCGGGGACTGTTGCGCCCTGTCCCATTGCCGGCGCATCACGACTGAACGGCGACTCGCACTGCACTGCACAAAACCGACGCTTTCCCACGGCGCGCTGACGATCTATCCTCGCCTATGATGCAACAGCTCGACGTCAATCTGCTGCTCCGCGCTTATGCCGCCGGCGTGTTTCCGATGTCGGACAGCCGCGACGCGTCGGAGGTGTTCTGGGTCGAGCCGCACCGGCGCGGCATCCTGCCGCTCGACGGTTTCCACCTCTCGCGCTCGCTCGCCAAGGCAATTCGGTCGGATCGCTATCAGGTCACCGTCGACCAGGCGTTCGGCGCCATCATCGCCGCCTGTGCCGAGGCCGCGCCCGACCGGCCCAAGACCTGGATCAACCGCCAGATCGAATCGGTCTGCCTCGCGCTGCACAGCCGCGGCCATGCCCATTCGGTCGAGGTGTGGGACGATCGGCAACTGGTGGGCGGACTCTATGGCATCGCACTGGGCGGCGCCTTTTTCGGCGAGAGCATGTTCAGCCGCGCCCGCGATACGTCGAAGATCGCGCTCGCGCACCTCGTCGCGCGGCTACGGGCCGGTCGTTTCGCGCTGCTCGACTGCCAGTTCATCACCGATCACCTCGCCAGCCTGGGCGCGATCGAGGTGACGCGCGACACCTATGTATCGTTGCTCGATTCGGCCTTGGCGGTCGGCGCCGGCGAAGGCCTCGGTCCGGGCGCGGCGACGCCGCCCGACTTCTTCGCACTCGATTTGCTCGCAGCCGGGCCTTCGGGCGCGATCACCGTGTCGGGGCCGGTTTCCGGGAAGCTCATCGTGCAGCTCTTGGGCCAGACGTCGTAGATCGGGTGCTGGACGATGTTGAGCGACGGCGACTCCTTGTAGAGCCAGCCGGAGAAAGCCCGGCGCCATTTCTCGTCGCTGCCCTGGACGTCGAGCTGGACGAATGCGCCGGTCAATTGCTCCTGCTCCCACGGCGCGGTGCGCTCGCACGCGCGCAGCCGGACGATCACGTCGCCGACGCGGATCGCCTGGCCGGGTTTCAGCTTCAGGTCGCGCGAGGTGCCGTTGCGCTTGTTGAGCAGGCCGATCACCGCCTCGCGCTGCGCCATCGCCGTGGCCGCCGGCGCCGCGACGCCCGATTTGGTCACTTCCTTGACTTCGATCACCGCCGGCGGCGGTTCCGCCGTCGCATTGGTCTCGGCGTCTGCGATGTTGGTCGAGACCGCCGCGCCATTCTCATCCTGAAGCGCGACGGCGCCCTGCCAGGCGGCGACGCCCAACCCGGCGAGCAGAGCCACGAGACCGATTCGGCGCAGGATCACGCGTCGGGGGTCCATGCCTCATAATCCCCGGTGGCCGCGGCACGGCGCTCGCCCGAGCCGAGCGCGCCCGCCGGCCGCCAGGCCAGGGTCGTGCCCGTGAGATTGACGCTGGACGGCTTCTCGAACGCGCGGCGCGGCGGCAGCGCTTTTTCCGGCACCTCGTCGAGCGTGTTGTGCAGCCAGCCATGCCATTCGGCCGGCACGAGGCTGGAGTCGTTGGCGCCGCTGTACATCACCCAGCGCCGGCGATTGCCGACCGGGCCGGGCTTCTCCGCCTCGTAATAGACATTGCCGAGATCGTCCTCGCCCACGCGCGTGCCGGTGGCCCGCGTGTTGAGCCAGGTGCCGAAGGTGGCGCCGTTCCACCAGGTGAAGATGCCCGAGAAAAGTCCCATGCGCCGCGCTTACCCGCTCGGCAGGGTCCGATCAACCGGAAGTCTCGCAGGCCGCTTGATCGGCCGACACGTCGCCGCAAGCAGCCCCTTCCGTTGGCCCGCAGCCGCGCTATGCTCTCTCAACCCGGCGACGACCGGATCGGGAGAGGCGGGCATCGGTCAGGGGGACATCATCCATGTCGGCAACGCAGATCGCACCTGAAGAGGGCATCGCGGCGCCGTCGACCTGGCTCGAGCGCCGCTTTGCGCTGACCGAACGCGGAACGACCCCGCGCACCGAGATCCTCGCCGGCGTCACCACCTTCCTGACGATGGCCTATATCATCCTCGTCAACCCGGCGATCCTGGGGCAGGCCGGCATGCCGGTCGCCGCGGTCGCCGCCGCGACCTGCTTTGCCGCCGGTTTCGCCAGCATCCTGATGGGCTTCACGGCGAACACGCCGCTGGCGCTGGCGCCGGGCATGGGACTCAACGCCTATTTCAGCTTCACCGTCGTCCAGCAGATGGGCGTGCCGTGGCCGGTGGCGCTGGGCTGTGTGTTCGTCTCGGGCGTCGCCTTCCTCGCGCTGACCGCGGTCGGCGTGCGGCAGATGATCGTCGCGGCGATCCCGCCGCATCTGTTCGCCGCGGTCGCCGGCGGCATCGGCCTGTTCATCGGCTTCATCGGGCTGAAGAATGCCGGCATCGTCGTCTCCAGTCCGGCGACCAGCGTCGCGCTGGGCGACCTTCACGCTAGCGGCGCCGCGCTCGCTTTGTTCGGGCTGGTCGCGATCGCGGCGCTGAGCGCGTGGCAGGTCCGCGGCGCGATGCTGATCGGGATCGTCGCGACCACTTTGGTCGGCTGGATCGCGGGCATGGTCAGTTTCCAGCCGCAGCCTTACTCGTTCGCGGCATTGTCGGAGACCGCGTTCGCGCTCGATCTCCGCGGCGTGTTCAGCGGCCGGTTCGGGCTGGGCGTACTGGAAATCCTGTTCGTCTTCCTTTTCGTCGACCTGTTCGACAATCTTGGGACCCTGGTGGCGGTGACCAAGCGCGCCGGGCTGATCGGTCCCGACGGCAGGATCCAGCGACTCAACCGCATATTGTTCACCGATTCGCTCGCGACGATGGTCGGCGCGGTCGCCGGCACCAGCACGGTCACCGCCTATGTCGAGAGCGCCGCCGGCGTGCAGGCGGGCGGGCGGACCGGGCTGACCGCGGTCGTCACCGGGCTGCTGTTCCTCTCCGCGATGTTCGTCGCGCCCTACGCGCAACTGGTGCCGCTGGCGGCAACCGCGCCGGCTTTGATCCTGGTCGGCGCGCTGATGATGGCGCCTTTGATCGAGGTGGCGTGGGACGATCCCGAGGCGGCGATCCCCGCTTTCCTGACGGTGGCGATGATCCCCCTCACTTTCTCGATCGCCAACGGCCTCGCCTTCGGCATCACCGCGCATGCCTTGCTCAAGCTGTTGCGCGGGCGGTTCGCGCGCGCCGACTGGTTCCTGTTGATCCTCGCCGCTTTGTTCGTCGCGCGCTTCGGCTGGCTGGCGGCGGGCTGATGCTGCACAGCCTGCGATCGCTGCGCGGCATGGTGACGGCGCCGCATCATCTCGCATCGCAGGCCGGCCTCGCCGTGCTGCGCGACGGCGGCAATGCGGTCGAGGCGGCGGTGGCGGTCGCCGCGACGCTGGCGGTGGTCTATCCGCACATGACCGGGATCGGCGGCGACGGATTCTGGCTGGTGGCCGAAGCCGATGGCCGTACCCACGCGGTCAGCGCCTGCGGCGGTGCGGCGGCAGCGGCCGATCTCGATCTGTATCGGGGGCTCGACGCCGTGCCGTGGCGCGGGCCGCTGGCGGCCAATACCGTGGCCGGGACGATCTCGGGCTGGGAGGCGGTGCTGGCGACTGGCCGGAGCACATTGCCACTCGACCGGCTGCTGCGCGACGCGATCCACCATGCCGAGGCCGGCGTTGCGGTCACGCGCGGCGGGGCCGAGATCGGACAAGCTAAGGGCGGCGAGTTGCGCGGCCTGCCGGGGGCGTGGGCGCGCAGTTTCGAGCCCGACGGCCGGCCTTTGCGCGAGGGCGAACTGCTCAGGCAGACGGTGCTGGGCGAGACGCTGCGCCGGCTTGCGACCGACGGGCTGGCCGGGTTCTACCAGGGCGCACTGGCCGCCGACATCGCCGCCGATCTCGCGACGCTCGGCAGTCCGGTCGGCGCCGGCGATCTCGCCGGCCATCGCGCAGACCGGCCCGAGCCGCTGTCGGTGGGGATTGCCGATGCGACCCTGTTCAACCTGACCCCGCCGACGCAGGGCCTCGCCTCGCTGCTGATCCTGGCCCTGTTTGACCGGCTGGAGGCACGCGACGCCGAGAGCTTCGCGCATGTCCACGGGCTCGTCGAGGCGACCAAGCAGGCGTTCCTGATCCGCGACGCGCATGTCGGCGATCCCGCCTATATGACGATCGACCCGCAGGCCTTGCTCGACGACGATGCCGCGCTCGACGCGATGGCGGCGCGGATCGATCTTAAGCGTGCGCTGCGCTGGCCGCAGCCGGGCCAGGCCGGCGACACCTGCTGGTTCGCTGTCGCCGATGGCGAAGGCCAGGTCGTCAGCGCGATCCAGAGCATTTATTTCGAGTTCGGATCGGGCCTCGTCCTGCCGCGCACCGGGATCACCTGGCAGAATCGCGGTGCGAGCTTCCGGCTCGCCGAGGCCGGCTGGAACGCGCTGAAGCCGGGGCGCAAGCCGTTCCACACGCTCAATCCCGCGCTGGCGCGCTTCGCCGATGGGCGGGTGATGGCCTATGGGACGATGGGCGGCGAGGGCCAGCCGCAGACGCAGGCGGCCTTGTTCAGCCGTTATGCGCGCTTCGGCGTCGATCTGCAGGCGGCGATCACGCGGCCGCGCTGGCTGCTCGGCCGGACGTGGGGCGAGGCTTCGACGAGCCTCAAGATCGAAGACCGCTTCGATCCGGCGCTGTACGACGCGTTGCGCGCGGCGGGCCATCAGGTCGAACTGCTGGCGCCGTTCACCGCGACGATGGGCCATGCCGGGGCGATCGTCCGTCATCCCGATGGCATGCTCGAAGGCGCCACCGATCCGCGCAGCGACGGCGCGGTGGCGGCGTGGTGAGCGGCGGCGCCCGCGCGGTGGCGCGCTGCGACGCGCTGGGGGTGCCGCCGTACAGCGATGCGCCCGACATGCTGGTCCGCTTTTTTCTGACGCCGGCTCATGCCGCGACGCAGGCGGCGATCGCCGGCTGGATGGCGGAGGCCGGGATGGCGACGCGGATCGACGCGGCGGTCAATCTGATCGGGCGCTACGAGGGCGAAGATCCGGCCGCGCCGGCGCTGCTGATCGGCAGCCATATCGACAGCGTGCGCGACGCGGGCCGCTATGATGGGCCGCTGGGGGTGATGCTGGGGATCGAGGCGGTGGCGGCGCTGCACGCGACCGGGCGCAGGATGCGGTTTCCGATCGAGGTGATCGCGTTCGGCGACGAGGAAGGGTCGCGCTTTCCGGCGGCGATGCTGACGAGTCGGGCGGTGGCGGGGGCGCTGGAAGCCGGAGCGCTGGCGGTGACGGATGGCGATGGGGTGACGCTGGGGGAGGCGTTGGCAGCGTTCGCTCCCTCTCCCCTTCGGGGAGAGGGTTGGGGAGAGGGGGAGTCGCGCCTTGCGATTCATCCGGACAGGCCCCTCTCCCAACCCTCTCCCCGGAGGGGAGAGGGCTTCATCCATTCCTTCCTCAGCGCTGCGAGAAAACCCCACAGCACCCTCGCCTATCTCGAAGCGCATATCGAACAGGGCCCCATCCTCGACTCCGAAAACCTCGCCGTCGGCACCGTCACCGGCATCGCGTCGCAACTGCGCTACAGAGTCGGCGTCGAGGGCATGGCCGGTCATGCCGGGACCACCTCGATGCCGTTGCGCCGCGACGCGCTGGCGGCGGCGGCGGAGATGGTGCTGGAGGTCGAGCGGGTCGCCTTGGACGAGGCTTCGGATGTGGTGGCGACGGTCGGCCGGCTCAGTGCCGCGCCGGGCGCGCCCAATGTGATCCCCGGCAGGGTCGATTTCACGATCGACGTGCGTTCGGGCGACGGCGCCCGGCGCGACCGCGCGGCGGCGGCGATCCTGGCCGAACTGGCCGGCATCGCCGCGCGACGGCAGGTGGCGCTGGTCAGCGAACTGGTCCAGGATTTGCCGCCGTCGCCCTGCGATCCCGCGCTGATGGACCTGCTCGACGCGGCGATCGCGGCGGCGGGGCAGCCGGTGCGGCGACTGGTCAGCGGTGCGGCGCATGATGCGATGATCATGGCGGCGCTCTGCCCCACCGCGATGCTGTTCATCCGCTGCGCGCAGGGGATCAGCCACAACCCGGCCGAACATGTCGATCCCGCCGACGCCGAAATCGCGCTAGAGGTGATGCTCGGCTTCATTCAACGCCTTGGAGACCATGGTGACGCCTGATCTGTTCGGCGAGATCGACCCGCCGCAGCGGCTGCTGATGGGTCCCGGCCCGGTCAATGCGCACCCGCGCGTGCTGCGCGCGATGTCGGCCGACCTGCTCGGGCAGTTCGATCCCGAGATGACAGCCTATATGGAGCAGGTGATGGCGTTGTATCGGCCGGTGTTCGGCACCGACAATCGCTGGACCTTCCTGGTCGACGGCACCGCGCGCGCGGGCATCGAGGCAGCCCTGGTCAGCCTCGTCGCGCCGGGCGAAACGATGCTGGTGATCGACTTCGGCCGCTTCGGGCTGCTGCTGCGCGAGATCGGCGAGCGGATCGGCGCGCGGATCGAGACGGTGTCGGCGCCGTGGGGCGAGACGGTGCCGATCGAAGCGGTCGCCGCCGCGATCGAACGCTGCGGACCCAAGGTCGTCGCCTGCGTCCATGGCGACACCTCGACGACGATGGCGCAGCCGCTCGACGGGCTCGGCGATCTGTGCCGGGCGGCGGGGGCTTTGTCCTATGTCGATGCGACCGCGACGATCGGCGGGATGGCGATCGCGGCCGACCGCTGGGGTGTCGACGTGGTCACCGGCGGGCTGCAGAAATGCCTCGGCGGGCCGTCGGGGTCGGCGCCGATCACGGTCTCGGACCGCGCCGCCGCGCATATTTTCGCGCGCCGCCATGTCGAGAAGGGTATCGCCCGCGCCGATCTCGCCGATGGCCGCGGGACGCGGATCGGCTCCAACTATTTCGACCTCGCAATGGTGATGGACTATTGGTCCGAGAAGCGCCTCAACCACCATACCGAGGCGACGACGATGCTCTATGGCGCGCGCGAATGCGCGCGGGTCGCGCTCGGCGAAGGGCTGGAGGCGCGCTATGCGCGGCATGCGGCGGCCGGCCGCGCGGTGGTCGCGGGCGCGCGCGCGCTGGGGCTGCGGGTGTTCGGCGACGATCGTCATCGGATGACCAATGTGACCGGGATCTGGATCCCCGAGGGAGTCAACGGCGAGGCGGTGCGGCGGCGGATGCGCGAGGATTTCGAGATCGAGATCGGCACCGCGTTCGGGCCGCTCTCGGGCCGGATCTGGCGGATCGGGGCGATGGGGTTCAATGCGATGAAGCATAAGGTGTTGATCACCTTGGCTGCGCTGGAGGCGGTGTTGCGGGCGGAAGGCTTTGTCGCGCCGGCTGGGGCCGGGTTGGATGCGGCGCTGGAGGCGTGGGGTTGAGGATGACACTGGCCGACGATCGCTGGGCGCCAATTCCTCCCCGGAACGGGGAGGGGGACCATGCGCAGCATGGTGGAGGGGCAGGTGCCACGGCGGAAACATCGAGTCCTGCCCCTGCCCCTCCACCGTCTTCGAATGAGCAGGTCGGGATTGCCCCCGGCAATCCCTGGCCATGCCGGGGGCATGGCCTCCTGCTCATCCCCCTCCCCGTTCCGGGGAGGAATTTTTGACGCCGCCCCGAGACCTCGTCGGCTATGGCGCCAGTCCGCCCGATCCGTGCTGGCCGAACGGGGCGCGGGTCGCGGTGCAGTTCGTGATCAATTATGAGGAGGGCGCCGAGAACAGCGTCCTCAACGGCGATGCCGGGTCGGAGGCGTTCCTGTCCGACATGGTCGGCGCGCCGAGCCATCCTGCGCGGGCGATGGCGATGGAGAGCCTCTATGAATATGGCAGCCGCGCGGGGTTCTGGCGGCTGCACCGGATCTTCACCGAGCGCGGTGCGCCGGTCACGGTGTTCGGGGTCGCGACAGCGCTGGAGACGAACCCGGAAGCGGTCGCGGCGATGCTGGCGGCGGACTGGGAAATCGCGAGTCACGGCTATCGCTGGATCGACTATCAATATGTCGCGGAGGCGGTCGAGCGCGACCATATCGCGAAGGCGATCGCGCTGCACACCCGGCTGACCGGCAGCCGGCCGCTCGGCTGGTATCAGGGCCGCACCTCGCCCAACACCGCGCGGCTGATCGCCGAGGACGGTGGTTTCCTTTATGATGCAGACTCTTATGCAGATGATCTGCCATATTATGCGAACCGACAGTTGATCGTGCCTTATTCGCTCGATGCCAACGACATGAAGATGGTCGCGCTCAACGGCTTCACCGAGCCCGGGCAGTTCTTCCATTACCTGCGCGACACGTTCGAGCAGTTGCGCGCCGAAGGCGGGCGGATGATGTCGGTTGGACTGCACGGGCGGATCGCCGGCCGGCCGGGCCGCGCCGCCGCGGTCGCGCGCTTCCTCGATCATGTCATCGCCGCCGGCGACGCGTGGATCGCGCGCCGGATCGAAATTGCCCGTCACTGGCTGGAGATCCACCCGAGATGATCCTGAACGACCCCGCCACCATGTCCGAGGTGCAGGCCGCGTTCGCCGAATATGAGCGTGCGCTGATGGAGGACGACATTGCGGCGATGGACCTGCTGTTCCACGCGGCGCCGACGACGATCCGCTATGGCGCGGGCGAAGTGCTGTACGGAATCGATGCGATCCGCGCGTTCCGCAAGGCACGCGGCGGATCGCCCAAACGCCGGCTCGGGCGGGTCGAGATCGCGACCTATGGCCGGGATTTCGCCACCGCCAATTGCGAATTCTTCCGCGACAATACAGACAAGCGCGGCCGGCAGAGCCAGAGCTGGGTGCGCTTCGCCGATGGCTGGAAGGTGGTTTCGGCGCATGTGTCGCTGGAGGGCAGCACGTCGTGACGCGGCGCGAGGACCCGCAGGCCTTCATCGACCGATATGGCATGTTGTTCGAACATAGTCCGTGGGTGGTGGCGCGCGCGGCGACGATGCAGCCGTTTCCCGATCTCCATGCGGGCCTGATGGCAGTGGTGCGCGGGGCGACGCGCGACGAGCAGCTGTCGCTGATCCGCGCGCATCCCGAACTGGCCGGCAAGGCGGCGATCGACGGAACGCTGACCGCGGCGTCGAGCGCGGAGCAGGCTTCGGCCGGGCTCGACCGGCTGACGCAAAAGGAGTTCGACCGCTTCCACGCGCTCAACGCCGCGTATCGCGAACGCTTCGGCTTTCCCTTCATCATCTGCGTGCGACGCTCGAACAAGGCTGCTATTCTGGCGGCGATGGAAGAGCGGCTGGGCCATGAGCGCGACGCCGAGATCGCGACCGCGATCGAGCAGATCGGCGAGATCGTCCGTCTGCGGCTGGAGACGGTCGGGTGAGCCTCGCCGAACTCGAAGCCCGCGTGCGGCACGATCTCGATATGCTCAACTGGGGCGAGCCCGACTGGCTGCAGCCGCGCACGCACCCCGAGGGTCATGTCCACGACGTGATCATCGTCGGCGGCGGCCAGAGCGGGCTCGGCGCGGCGTTCGGGCTGATGCGCGAGCGGATCGGCAACATCCTGGTCCTCGACGAGAATCCGGCGGGGTTCGAGGGGCCGTGGGACACTTATGCGCGGATGCAGACCTTGCGCACGCCGAAGCATCTGAACGCGATCGAGCTCGGCGTGCCGAGCCTGTCGTTTCGCGCCTGGTGGGAGGCGCTGCATGGTGCCGAGGGCTGGGCGGCGTTGGGCAAGATTCCGCGCCGCGCGTGGATGGACTATCTGCGCTGGTATCGCCGCGTGCTGGCGCTGCCGGTGCGCAACGCGGCGCGCGTCACGCTGATCGAACCGCGCGACGGACTCCACCGCTTGACCTTGGCGGACGGCGAGACTTTGCTGGCGCGCAAGGTCGTGCTGGCGACGGGTATCCAGGGCGGCGGCCAGTGGCACATGCCGGCGATGGTGGCGGCGCTGCCGCGGCCGCTCTACGCGCACACCTCCGAAGCGATCGACTTCGCCGCGCTGGCGGGCAAGCGCATCGCGGTGCTGGGCGGCGGCGCATCGGCGTTCGACAATGCCAGTGCCGCGCTCGACGCCGGCGCGGCGCAGGTCCATGTCTTCCTGCGCCGCAAGACGCTGCCGCGGGTCAATCCGATCCGCTTCATGGAGCGATCGGGGATGATCCTGCGCTATCCGGCGCTGGACGATGCCGCGAAATACAGGGTGATGGCGTCGTTCTTCGAGCGCAACCAACCGCCGACCGCCGACATGTTCGAGCGCGCCGCGGCTTATCCCGGCTTCCACCTCCACCTCGGCAGCCCGTGGCACGGCGTCGAGGACAGCGCGCAGGGCGTGCGCGTGACGACGCCGCGCGGCGTGTTCAGTTACGACTTCCTGATCCTGTCGACCGGACTCGTCACCGATCCGGCGCTGCGGCCCGAACTGGCGCTGGTCGAGCACCGGATCGCACGCTGGCGCGATCGTTACGAAGCGCCGCCCGCGATCGCCAATCCGGTGCTCGATGCCCATCCCTATCTGGGGCCGGACTTCGCCTTCCAGCCGCGCCGGCCCGAGGATGTAGCGGCGCTGCACGGGCTGTTCGCGTTCAATTACGCGGCGCTGATTAGCCTGGGGCTGTCGGCGGCGGCGCTGTCGGGACTCAAGCACGCGCTGCCGCGGCTGGTGGCGGGAGTGGCCGACCAATTGTTCGTCGACGACGAGACGGCGATCCTGCGCGACTATTTCGATTTTGCCGAGCCCGAGTTCACCAGCGAATGGCAGCCGCCCGCGAATGACGAGCAGGCGGCATGAGCGGGCTGACGACGCATGTGCTCGATACCGCGCATGGGCGGCCGGCGGCGGGTGTGGCGGTGCGGTTGTTCCGGGGGGCGGAGTGCTTGTTCGCGGGGGTGACCGATGCGGATGGGCGGTGTCGCGGACTGCCGGCGGCGCTGGAACCGGGTGGGTATCGGCTGGCGTTCGCGGTCGCTGATTATTTCCAGGCGTTGGGCGTGGTGCTGCCCGAGCCGCCGTTTCTCGATGTCGTGTCGATCGATTTCGGGATGGCCGAGGTGGATGGGCATTATCATGTGCCTTTGCTGGTCTCGCCGTACGGCTATTCGACGTATCGGGGGAGTTGATGGGCGGGTTGGCCCCTTCCCCTCTACCGCTTGCGGGAGAGGGACAGGCTCGCGCAGCGAGCCAGGGTGAGGGCCAGAGCGTACGCCCGCCCGTCGGGCCCTCACCCTCGCCGCCTTCGGCGTCTTTCCCTCTCCCGCAAGCGGTAGAGGGGTGGGAGCAGCGCTGATGGCGGTCCGCTTCCTCCTCGACGGCGCGGTCGTGACGGTCGATCCCGTGGACCCGACCGGGACCCTGCTCGATCATCTCCGCGACCGGCTCGGCCGCACCGGGACCAAGGAGGGGTGCGCCGAGGGGGATTGCGGGGCTTGCACGGTGCTGGTGGGAGAATTGAATGGCGACGCGGTCGACTGGCGCGCGGTCAATGCCTGCATAGCGTTCCTGCCGATGATCGACGGCAAGGCGCTGATGACGGTCGAGAGCGTCGGGCGCGAGGGGGCGCTGCATCCGGTGCAGCGGGCGCTGGCGGACGGACATGGGTCGCAATGTGGCTTCTGCACGCCTGGGTTCGTGATGTCGCTTTATGGGCGGAGCATCGGGGCATGCGGCACCGAAGGCACGGCGGTGGCCGATGCCATCGCCGGCAATTTGTGCCGCTGCACGGGCTATGGGCCGATCCTCGCGGTCGGCGAAGCGGTGGGCGTGGCGGCGCGTGACGATCGTGCGACCGTCAACGCGTTGCGGGCGCTGCCGCGGGCGACTTCGATCGAGTATGCCGGGCGACGGGCCTTCGTGCCGACGACGGCCGACGAACTCGCGGCACTGCTGATCGCGCATCCCGACGCCCGCGTCGTCGCCGGCGCGACCGATGTCGGGCTGTGGGTGACCAAACAGCATCGCGTGCTCGACGACATCATCTTCATCGGCGATGTCGCCGGTCTGCGCGGCATCGACGAGGCTGTGGACGGGCTGACTCTGGGCGCCGGCGTCCGTTATGCGGAGGCGCATCCGGCACTGGCGCGGCTGCATCCCGATCTCGGCGAGCTGGTGCGGCGGATCGGCGGGCTGCAGGTGCGCAATGCCGGCACGATCGGCGGCAATATCGCCAATGGCTCGCCGATCGGCGACATGCCGCCGGCGCTGATCGCGCTCGACGCGACGGTGACCTTGCGGCGTGGCGATGCGCGGCGGACGCTGGCGCTGGAGGATTATTTCCTGAGCTATGGCCAGCAGGACCGGCTGCCCGGCGAGTTCGTCGAGTCGGTGCAAGTACCGCGGCCGGCGGCGGACGTGCTGGTGCGGATCGTCAAGCTGTCGAAGCGGTTCGACAGCGATATTTCGGCGGTGTGCGGGGCGTTCGCGTTGACGATCGCGGACGGCGTGGTGGTGTCGGCGCGGATCGCGTTCGGCGGCATGGCGGGGATTCCGGCGCGCGCCGCGGCGTGCGAAGCGGCGCTGGTCGGCCAGATCTGGAGCGAGGACGCCGTCGATCGCGCGGCGCTGGCGCTGGGCTGGGACTTCACGCCGCTGAGCGACGCGCGCGGCTCGGCGGAATATCGCACCGCCGTCGCCGGCAATCTGCTGCGCCGGATCTGGATCGAGAGCGCGTCGCCCGACGAGCCGGTGAGCGTACTCAGCCATGGCTGATGCCGATCTCCGCCCGCCGGGCGCGGTGTCCGCGCCGCTGCGCCACGACAGCGCGGAGGCGCATGTCGCGGGTTCGGCGCGCTATGTCGACGACATGCCCGAGGCGCCGGGAACGCTGCATCTGGCGTTCGGACTCTCGACCAGGGCGCATGCGCAGATCCTGGCCCTCGATCTGGCGGCAGTGCGCGCGGCGCCCGGCGTGGTCGCGGTGCTGACCGCGGCCGACATATCCGGAATCAACGATATCAGCCCGGTCGCCGGCGACGACCGGCTGTTCGCCGAAGATGTGGTGATCCACATCGGCCAGCCGATCTTCGCCGTCGTCGCGACCAGCACGAAGGCGGCGCGGGTCGCGGCGCGGCTGGCGCGGATCGACTATGACCCCCTGCCCGCCCTGGTCACGATCGAAGATGCGCGCGCCGCCGGATCCTTGATCGAGCCGAGCCAGCATATGGGCCGCGGCGATGTGACCGGTGCGCTGGCCGCGGCGGCGCATCGGCTGTCGGGCCGGATCGCGATCGGCGGCCAGGAGCATTTCTATCTCGAGGGCCAGGCCGCGCTGGCGACGCCCGGCGAAACCGGACAGGTCCATGTGCTGAGTTCGACCCAGCATCCGAGCGAGGTCCAGCATCTGATCGCCAAGGTGCTGGGGCGTTCGCACGCCGATATCGTCGTCGAGGTGCGGCGGATGGGCGGCGCGTTCGGCGGCAAGGAAACGCAGGCCGCAGCCTGTGCGGCCGCCTGCGCGCTGGCCGCGTCGATCACCGGGCGGCCAGCGAAGATCCGGCTCGATCGCGACGACGACATGATGCTGACCGGCAAGCGCCATGATTTCGAGATCGGGTGGGAGGTCGGCTTCGACGATGCCGGCCGGATCGCGGGGATCGGTTTCGATCTCGCCTCGCGCTGCGGCGCGACCGCCGATCTGTCGCCGGCGATCAACGACCGCGCGATGTTCCATGCCGACAATGTCTATCATCTCCCCGCGGTGGCGATCGTCTCGCATCGGCTGCGGACCAACACCGTCTCGAACACCGCGTTTCGTGGCTTCGGCGGGCCGCCGGGGATGATGGGGATCGAGCGGGTGATCGACGCGATCGCGGCGCATCTCGGCACCGATCCGCTCGCGGTGCGCCGCGCCAATCTCTACGGACCCGGCCGCGACGTCACGCCCTATGGCATGACCGTGGAGGACAATGTCGCGCCCGACCTGATCGCCGAACTGGCGGCGCAGACCGGCTACGACGCGCGGCGCGCGGCGGTGGCGGCTTGGAATGACGGCCATCGCGTGCTGAAGAAGGGGCTGGCGCTGACGCCGGTCAAGTTCGGCATCAGCTTCACGACGACGCATCTCAACCAGGCCGGCGCGCTGGTGCTGGTCTATGCCGACGGTTCGATCCAGATCAATCATGGCGGCACCGAGATGGGCCAAGGCCTGATGATCAAGGTGGCGCAGATCGTCGCCGATGTGTTTGCGGTGCCCGTCGCGCGCGTGCGGGTGATGGCGACGCGGACCGACAAGGTGCCCAACACCTCGGCGACCGCCGCCTCGTCGGGCGCCGATCTCAACGGCATGGCGGCGTTCAACGCGGCGCGGACCGTGCGCGAGCGGCTCGCCGCCTTCGCCGCCGCGCGCTTCGGCGGCGACGCCGGCGCGGTGCGCTTCTCCCGCGACGGCGTGCACGCGGGCGGCGAGCTGGTGCCGTTCGACGCCCTGTGCCGGATGGCGCATCTCGGCCGGATCTCGCTGTCGGCGACCGGCTATTACGCGACGCCGAAGATCCATTACGACCGCGCGACGCACAAAGGCCGGCCCTTCCTCTATTTCGCTTATGGCGCGGCCTTGAGCGAGGTGGTGATCGACACGCTGACCGGCGAGCACAAGGTGCTGGCGGTCGACATCCTCCACGATGTCGGCCGCTCGCTGAACCCGGCGATCGACCGCGGCCAGATCGAGGGCGGCTTCGTCCAGGGCATGGGCTGGCTGACCAGCGAGGAGCTGGTCTTCGACGATCGCGGCCGGCTGCTCACCCACGCGCCGTCGACCTACAAGATCCCGACCGCATCGGACCGCCCGGCGCGGATGGACATCCGGCTTTGGGAGCGCGGCCGCAACGCGGAAGACACGATCCACCGGTCGAAAGCGGTCGGCGAGCCGCCGCTGATGCTGGCGATCTCTGTGTTCTCGGCGCTGACGCAGGCGGTGGCCGCCGCCGCGCCGGGCAAGGGGTTTCCGAAGCTGGACGCGCCGGCGACGCCGGAGCGGGTGCTGATGGCGGTGGAAGAATTGCGGCGGCGTGATGGGTGAGTTGGCGCTTTCCCCTCTGCCATCCCCGCTTTACTTTCCGTCATCCCCGCGAAGGCGGGGACCCATTTTTGGCGTAGATCGCGATATCCGTTGGGTGGACGCATGGGTCCCCGCCTTCGCGGGGATGACGGAAGTGGGGGGAGTAAGCGCCGCGCTAAACATGCGCGGTGTGGCGCACGCGGTCCGCGACCAACACCATGGCTGAATGGGCCACCACCGTACGCCACGCGCTCGCCCGCGAGCCGGTCGCGCTGGTCACCATCCTCGCGACCGAGGGCTCGGCGCCGCGCAGCGCCGGCACGCGGATGGTGGTGACCGCTGCCGGCGCGCGCGGGACGATCGGGGGTGGTGCGCTCGAGCATCGCGCGATCGAACAGGCGCGGGCGATGCTCGGGCAGCCGGCGGGCGACTGGCGGATCCAGGATTATCCGCTCGGGCCGCTGCTCGGTCAGTGCTGCGGCGGGCGGGTGCGGCTGCTGGTCGAGCGGCTCGACCCGTTGGCCGCCGACTGGCTCGACGATGCCGGCCGGGCGATCGCCGCGACCTTGCATGACGACCGGATCGTCCGCGTCATCGCCGACGACACCACGCCGATCCTGACGGCGCGCGGTGAGCGGCCGGCGGCCGGCGCGAGCTTCGCCGAAGCGGCCGATATCGCGCGCCGTCCGCTGCTGCTGTTCGGCGCCGGCCATGTCGGCTGCGCGATCGCACGCGCTGCCGAGCGCCTGCCGTTCGCGCTCGCCTGGTTCGACACGCGGCCCGAACAGGCCGAGCGGCCGGGCGTCGTTCTGCTCGACGAAGCAGATGCCATCGCCTGCGCCAGCGATGCGCCAGAGGGATCGGCGGTGCTGATCCTGACCCACGACCATGGCCTCGACTATCGGCTGGCGGCGGCGGCGCTGGGCAGCGCGGCCGGGTTCGTCGGGCTGATCGGCTCCGCCACCAAACGCGCGCGCTTCCTGTCGCGCCTCGCCGCCGACGGCTTCCGCCAAGCGGCGCGCGATCGGCTGACCTGTCCGATCGGCCTGCCCGGCATCGCCGGCAAGGAACCCGAGGTGATCGCGGTCGCGGCGATGGCGCAACTCTTGTCGCTGCGGCCGGCGGCATGACGATCGCAGCCTATCGCGCCGAGATCCTCGCGGTGCCCGAGGATCCGCTGGTCGCCGGCCCGGCGGCGATCCGGCATCATCGAGATGGCCTGCTGATGGTGGAGGACGGCCTCGTCATCGCCTGCGGCGATCATGACGCGCTCGCGACACGCTTCGCCGATATCGCGGTCGAGCGGCTCGACGGGCTGATCGTGCCGGGCTTCGTCGACACCCACATCCATTATCCGCAAACCGACCGTATCGCCTCGCATGGCGAGCAATTGCTGCACTGGCTGGAGCGCCACATCTATCCGGCCGAAGCCGCGTTCGCCGACCGCGGCCATGCCGACGCGACCGCCGCCTTCTTCCTCGACGAATTGCTGCGCAACGGCACGACCACCGCCCTGGTGTTCGCGACGGTCCACGCCCATTCGGTCGATGCGCTGTTCGAGGCGGCGTTGCTGCGCGGCATGCGGATCGTGTCGGGCAAGGTGCTGATGGATCAGGGCCCGCCGAACCTGCGCGATACGGTGGCCGACGGCCGCGCCGACACCGAGGCGCTGATCGGCCGCTGGCGCGGGCGCGGGCGGCTGGGCTATGCGGTCACGCCGCGCTTTGCCTTGACCTCGTCCGACGCGCAGCTCGAAGATGCCGGCCGGCTGGTCGCGGCGCACCCGGACGTGCTGATGCACACCCACATCGCCGAGAATCGCGGCGAGTGCGACGCCGTCGCCGCGCGCTTCACGGCGGCGATCGACTATCTCGACGTCTATGACCGGTTCGGCCTGGTCGGCCCGCGATCGGTGTTCGCACACGGCATCCACCTCGACGACCGCGCGATGGGGCGGATGGCGGCGGCCGGGGCCGGCATCGCCTTCTGCCCCACCAGCAATCTGTTCCTCGGATCGGGGCTGTTCGACCTGGCGCTGGCCGACGCGCATGGCGTGAAGATCGGGATCGGCACCGATATCGGCGCGGGCACGAGCTTCTCGATCCTCCACACGCTGGGCGAGGCCTACAAGATCGGTCAGCTGCGCGGACACGCGCTCGATCCGTTCCGCGCGCTGTATCTGGCGACCGCCGGCGGCGCGCGGACGCTGAACCTGGCCGACCGGATCGGCGGGTTGCAACCGGGCCAGGAGGCGGACTTCGTGCTGCTCGATCCGGCCGCGACGCCGCTGCTGGCGCGGCGGACGCGCGGCGCCTCGCTGGCCGAGCGACTGTTCGCGTTGCAGGTGCTGGGCGACGACCGCGCGGTGGCGGCGACCTGGGTGGCGGGGCGGAGAATTCCCTCTCCCCTCGGGGGCGTTTCGGGCGCGAGCCGGGTACGGAATGCCCCCGGCATTCCGTACCCGGCTCGCGCCCGAAACGGGAGGGGCCCGCTCGGCGTAGCCGAGTGGGAGGGTGAGGGTCTGTGAGGCCGGGCGTCTCGCCGCTGTTTTTTCGCTGTTCTAACAGCGGGAGCATCCGATCGGAAGATCGGCAGATCGTCGCGCGTGATGAGTGCGAGATGCACGCGGCACCGCGCCGCCGGCATGAAGCAATGCGGGCCTGAACGCCGATCAGGTCGGCCGCGGCCGCAGCGTCTCCCCGCTGTTGGAGTGGACGGCCCCCAACGGCATCAAAATGTGCCAGAGTGAGTCGTTGTAGGATCTCAAGCGAGGAGACCGTCCGTGATCGAGATTAGCCGCATAGGGATGGATACGTCAAAGCAGTTG
>Ga0268265_10000742_pt1 | contig 31819 bp, 33 predicted proteins | sample KBSSwiS52_FD_190355 | JGI IMG/M metagenome (GOLD analysis project Ga0268265, IMG submission 190355) | Switchgrass rhizosphere microbial communities from Kellogg Biological Station, Michigan, USA - KBS Switchgrass S5-2 (SPAdes) (version 2) | ecosystem: Host-associated > Plants > Roots >...
CTGGCGCAAGGCATCCAGCGGCTTCAGCGCGCCGCCACCTTCGGCGACGTGCCAGAATGTCCAGCCGTTGCACGACGGCGCGCCCTGGAGCGCCGCGCCGACCTTGTGGATCGACCCGGAATGCGTCTCGCAGGCGATCGAGCCGTCGGCCCGCACCGCTGCGCTCCACCGCCGCTTGGCGTCGGTCACCACCGTTCCCGCCGGCACCAGCCCGCTTTCGACCAGCACCCCGAACGCAACCCGCGGAGCATCGCGCTTGTCGGCGACGGTCTGCATCGCGCTTTCATCCAGCGGCAGGGTCGAGGCGATGCGCTCCTGCGCCACCTTCACATAGGTCGGCTCGCGCTCGATCCCAATCCACCGCCGGCCCAGCCGCCGCGCCACGGCGCCGGTCGTGCCAGTGCCGAAGAACGGGTCGAGCACGACGTCCCCCGGCTTCGTGCAGGCGAGGAGGATCCGGTAGAGCAATGCCTCGGGCTTTTGCGTCGGGTGGGCCTTGCCGCCATCGTCGCCCTTGACCCGCTCGCCCCCGCTGCAGATCGGCAACAGCCAGTCCGAGCGCATCTGCAAATCGTCGTTGAGCGCCTTCATCGCGCGATAGTTGAAGGTGTAGCGCGCCTTCTCGTCCTTGGCGCACCACAGCAACGTCTCATGCGCGTTAGTGAAACGCGTGCCGCGGAAATTGGGCATCGGGTTGGTCTTGCGCCACACGATGTCGTTCAAGATCCAGAACTCCGCGTCCTGCAACAGCGAGCCGACGCGGTAGATGTTGTGATAGCTGCCGATCACCCAGATCGTGCCATCGTCCTTGAGGATGCGCCGCGCCTGTTCGAGCCAGTCGCGAGTGAAATTGTCGTAGGTGGTCAGGCTGTCGAACTTGTCCCATTCATCGTCGACCGCATCGACCCGCCCGCCCTCGGGCCGGAACAGGTCGCCGCCCAACTGCAGATTGTAGGGCGGGTCGGCGAAGATCATGTCGACGCTCTTGTCGGGCAGCCGCGCCATCTCGGCGATGCAGTCGCCCATCAGGATCGAATCGACCGGCAGGCCGGCCTTGGCCTTCGCCGGGCGAAAGCTTGCCGGTTGCTCCGCGAAGCGGGCGATGAGGTTCATCCAGACTTGCCCCCGATATTGAACGCCAAGGGTGAGTCAGGCCGGACTCGCGGTCAAGCAAACAAGGGTTAACGAGTCGAAATGGGACAGCGGAACGGAACGAGTCCGTTAGCGATCGACCACAAGATGTTGAGTCCGGAAGACCCGCTCAGACTCAAGCGATGGTGGTGTGACTCGAAGGACTCGCCGTCCGGATTTCGACCAGTTGCAGCTCCGGCTGCGCCTTCCGCGCCTCGATTTCGCGCACCAAACCGAAGCTCCGGCGGTGCAGCGGGGTCAGCCCGATCTCGTTGATCGCGCGGCGGTGGTCGGGGGTCGGATAGCCGCGGTTATGCTCCCAGCCGTAGCCCGGATAGGTTTCCGCATAATCGGCCATCATCCGGTCGCGCGTGACCTTGGCGATGATCGAGGCGGCGGCGATCGAGCGGCACTTGGCGTCGCCGTCGACGATTGCTTTCGATGGCCGCTGCCAGCGCGGGCAGGCATTGCCGTCGACCAGCACCCACGCCGGCTCCAGCCCGAGCGCCTCGACCGCCCGGGTCATCGCCAGCATCCGCGCCCAATAGATGTTGATGCTGTCGATTTCCTCGACCGTCGCGATGCCGACGCCCCAGGCCGCGCATTTGGTCAGCTTCTTGTACAGCGCCTCGCGCTTGGGCAGCGGCAAATTCTTCGAATCGTCGATCCCGCGCGGGAAGCTGTCGCGGTTGAGGATGCAGGCGCCGGCGACGACCGGCCCCGCCAGTGGTGCACACCCCGCCTCGTCCACGCCCGCCAGCGGCTGCGGAAAATCGATCTCAAGCTTGAAATTGCACCGGCGGGGCATGGCCCCTTTATTCGTCATTCCCGCGGACGCGGGAACCCAGTTTTCTCGGTCATCCACAAAAAATGCTGAGGCGGTACGTGAGCTTAAGGCTCCGACTGCGGGTGCCCCTGCTCCCAGATGAGCCAGAAAATCAATCCGGACCCGGCGCCCAACAACCCCCAGATCATGACCTCGCGGATCTCTATTGGAGTGGGATATGCCGCGATCAGTAGTGCAACTGCGCCAGTCACAAATCCGACGACCGCGGTTGACCACCAGCGAATTAGTCGAAGGCGTCGGCCTAGGAAGAAAGCGGGCACTCCGAATAGGACAGTGAACAGGCCGCAGATGGGATAGACGGCCGGGAACAGCCCAATCGCTGAATTCAAATCCGGAACTTCACTGGTTACCGGGGTCAGTGCACCCAACACCAATGCCGGCAGGACAGGTGCAACGAAGAACCCGACAGTCGCAGCAGTTTCCTCTTTCACGATTGATCAGTCCGGCATCCGCCACGGCGGGAAACGCCGCGCTTCGCCCGCCTTATAGAGGAAGATGATGTTGCCGTCGGGGTCGCGCAGGCGCGCTTCGCGCCACATCCACGGCTGGTTGCGCGGGCCATGCTCGAACGGGATGCCGCTGCGCGCCAATTGCTCGACGCGCTCGTCGAGGTCGTCGCATTCCAGATAGATGGCCGTCGTCGCGATGATCTTTTCCTCGGGGTCGATCTGCACCGAGAAGGTGACGCCGCCGGCCATTTCAAACCGCGCATAGTCGGGCGGATTGTCGACGATCTGTTTGAAGCCGAGCCGCTTATAAAATTCGACCGACCGCTCATAGTTGGTGCCAGTCACCGTGACCTGGTTGAGCCGCAGCGGCCCGCCGCAATCGAGCCGGACATTTTGCTGGCCGATAGGCCCCGCACCCTGCCCCAGCCCCGGCGCCTCGTGCAAAGCAACGCGGACGAACTCGCGCCCGCGCGCCACCGCGTCGGACAGGGTCGCACCCTGCGCGAGCAGCGTCGCGATGGCCGTCGCCAGCGTGCAACCGGTGCCGTGCGTCTCCTCGGTATCGATCCGCTGGCCCTGCCAGCTGGTCATATTGTCTTCTTCGATCAGCGCGTCGGCGAGCGCATCGCCTTCCTCGTGCCCGCCCTTGATCAGCACGGCGCAGCCATGCGCGCCGACCAGGTGGAGCGCGGCCGCGACCGGGTCTTCCTCGCTCGTAAGCCGGTTGAGTTCCGGGAGGTTGGGCGTGGCCAGCGTCGCCACGTCCATCAGCCGACCGAACGCCGCGACCGTCTCGTCATCGGCCAGCGATGCGCCGCTGGTCGCGACCATCACCGGATCGAACACGATCGGCAGGCTGGGATCGGCCGCCTTCAACTCCTGCAAGCGGAGCGCGACCTGCTTTGCCGCAAAGGCGCTGCCAATCATCCCGATCTTGACCGCATCGACGCCGATATCGGCGGTAACCGCGTCAATCTGCGCCAGGATGGTCTCGGCCGGGATCGGATGGACGGCGGTGACGCCGAGCGTGTTCTGCGCGGTAATCGCCGTGACCGCGGTCATGGCGTGCCCGCCGAGCATGGTGACGGTCTTGATGTCCGCCTGAATCCCGGCGCCGCCGCCCGAATCCGAGCCGGCGATGATCAGGACCCGGGCCGTGGCCGTCATGTTGCCGGCCTTCGTCCCGCTCCCTGGGGCGAAGTTTTCCATGTGCACGGGTGAAGCATTGCGCGCGTAAATCCAAAGAAAGCGTTCACGCCGCCGATTGGACGGACTCGCAAATGTCGTCGACCAGCCGCTCGACCAGCGCCCGATCGTCACCCTCGGCCATCACCCGGATCAGCGGTTCAGTGCCCGATTTGCGGATAACGAGGCGACCCTTGCCCTCGAGTTCGGCTTCGGCCGCGGCGATCCGCTTACGCACGCTGTCCGTCTCCAGCGGATCGACGCCGCCGTTGAAGCGAACGTTCTTAAGGAGTTGCGGCAGCGGCTCGAACTGGTTCAGCAGCTCGCTAGCCGGCCGTTTTGCCTCGACCAGTGCGGCCAGCACCTGCAAGCCGGCAACCAGGCCGTCGCCGGTCGTCGCATGGTCGGCGAGGATGATATGCCCCGATTGCTCGCCACCGACATTGCAGCCCTGCGCCCGCATTTCCTCGAGGACATAGCGGTCGCCGACCTTGGTCCGGTGGAGTTTTAGGCCCGCATCGGACAGTTTTCGCTCGAGCCCGAGGTTCGACATGACCGTCGCGACAATCGCGTCACCGCGCAATTCGCCGCGGCGCTTCAGCTCCAGCGCAATCAGCGCCATCAACTGGTCGCCATCGACGATCCGGCCTTTCTCGTCAGCGACGATCAGGCGGTCGGCGTCACCGTCGAGGGCAAGCCCGATATCGGCGCCGCTCGCAACGACCGTCTCCTGGAGCAGCTGCGGATAGGTTGAGCCGCAGGCGTCGTTGATGTTGATGCCGTTCGGCTTGACCCCCAGCGGAATGACCTCGGCGCCAAGCTCCCACAGCGCGTCGGGCGCGACGTGGTAGGCGGCGCCGTTGGCGCAATCGATCACGACCTTGAGGCCGTCGAGCCGCAAGTGCTCGGGGAAGGTGTCCTTGGCAAACTGGACGTAGCGGCCGCGGGCGTCGTCGATCCGCCGCGCGCGCCCGATCATCTCCGCCTTCGCCAGCTTGGGCGCCTGGTCGAGGCGCTTTTCGATCGCTGACTCGGCGGCGTCGCTGAGCTTGTAGCCATCCGGCCCGAACAGCTTGATGCCATTGTCCGCGAACGGGTTGTGAGAGGCCGAGATCATCACGCCCAGGTCGGCGCGCATCGACCGGGTCAGCATCGCCACCGCCGGCGTCGGCATCGGGCCCAAGAGCACCACGTCCATGCCGACGCTGGTGAAGCCCGCAACCATCGCCGATTCCATCATGTAGCCGCTCAGCCGCGTATCCTTGCCGATCACCACGCGGTGGCGGTGATCGCCGCGGAGGAAATGGGCGCCCGCGGCCTGACCGACGCGGAGCGCGGTCTCGGCCGTCATCGGCTCGATGTTGGTCGTGCCGCGAATGCCGTCGGTACCGAAGAATTTGCGTGTCATTGCCCGCGCCTTAGCGCGTTTAGCCGATCCAGCGCCAGAAGCCGGCCGGGATCGGGTGCAGCCAGGTCGCGAGGAAGAACAGCAAGGTTCCGCCGATCAGCGCGACCGCGCCCGGGTTGCCAACGCCCCGCGTGAACGGGACGAATGCCGTCTGGGCGGTCCAGTCATGCCAGTCCTCCCCGAACTGGCGGGCTTTCTTGCGGTCCTGGCCCGCCGCTCCGGCAAGCGCGAGGAGAATGATCGCACCGTCGAATATCAGGGCCTTGGGCGCGGCGATGATCATCAGGTGGACTGCGGCCCAAATGGCGAAACTCCACATCATCGGATGCCGCGTGATCTTGAAGACGCCCGTGGGCCCGCCCTTCGGCCCGCGCGCCCCGACCAGCGACGGATTCTTGATGAACGAGCCGACGAACAGGATCGCGCCCAGCCACATCAGCAGCGTGCCCGCGATCCACCCCGCATCGCCGGCGTCCCACAGCCGTTCCGGCTCCCGGCCGATGGCGTGATAGAAATAGATCATCCCGCCGAACGTCAGCAGCGAGATGACCGAGTAGAGGCCCTGGAAGGCCTTCTCGCCCATCGCTTGCACCAGCGGCCGGCGCAGCGGATGCGACATCAGGAAATGCAGCCCGACGAACAGGATCGCCGAGAAGAACAGGCCCATTTGCGGGGTCATCGCCGATATGCCTCCGGCAAGTCGCGGCGCGGCAGGTAGCGGTAGCGATCGCGCAGCTTGGTCTGGTGCGTGTCGAGCGGCTGGCGCACGCCGTCGATATACACTTGTTCGGCGGCGCTTGCCCCTTCGAGGGGATCGCCCGACCAGATGACAACGTCTGCGCGGCGCCCGGGAGCAAGGCTGCCGATCTCACCGTCCATGCCGATCGCCTGCGCTGGACCCGACGTAATCATCGCCAAAGCCTCGCCCCAACTCACACCGGTCGCGCCCGGAATCTTCTGCAGCGCGACGAGATTGCCGGCATACTGCCGTTCCATGAACAGGTTCCGGGTATCGCCATCGTCGATCATCCCGATCGACACCTTGACCCCCGCCGCCCGCATCCGGCCGACGTTGGATTGGGTCGCAGCGATCTGCTCGAATGACGCGGGGAGATCGTTAACCGCCGAAGCGATTACCGGCGTTCCCGAGCGGGCGATCTGGTCCGCGACCATCCAGCCCTCGCTCCCTCCGACCAGAACGATCTTGAGGGCGCCGAATTCGCGCTTCAGCCCGAGCACCTGGAGGATGTCGCTCGCCCGTTCGACATGGATCAGCAGAAATTGGCGGCCCTGCAGCACGGGAACCAGCGCCGCCGCGTCGAACCGGTTGAGCAGGACATCGTCGCTCCGTCCGCCCTTGACGCTGATCGGTCGCGGATAGCGCGATAGCTCGGCCGCTTCGCGCAGGGCGTTGCGGAACAGGACATGCGCCGATGCGCGGGACCCGCCGGCCTTGTCGGCGCCCGTCTCGCCGAGTTCGACGAACTGGAACTTACGAGCGCTGGTGACTGGTTGAAGGTCGGCCCCAGTGTCGATGACGGCGCCCTGGCCGGCGAAGATATTCTTGCCGACCCCAGGCGCGACCAGGGCCCGGGTCACGCCGTCCGCACGATTGACCGCGATGGTCGTATCGAGCGGGTTGATCGCCGGGACGACGTCGATCGCCGCACTGAACGGGCCGGTCTGGCTGGTGTCGTCGGCGGAGCCCGACGTGTCGTCGCGCCCACCGCCGTCTTCCTTGCTGGAGGTGAGGTCGACCTCGGCCAGGCCTAGCCGGGAAAATCCTGCGACGATGCCCGGCGTCACCCACTTGCCGTTCGCGTCGATGACCTGCGCACCGGCCGGAACGCCGACGCCCGCGCCCGCGGCGACGATGCGGCCATTGCGGACGACCACCGTGCCGCCGCGGATCGGCTCCGAGCCGTCCCCCCTGGCGACCGTGCCGTTGACGATGGCGAAGGTCTGCGCACCAACTGGTGCGGCGGCTGCGAGCAGCAGCGCGGCGATGAGGCCGCGGGTCATTTGGTGTCTCCTTCGCCCGGCTGGCCGAGTTCGAAGTCGCTGACCGGCCGCTTCCGCGGATCGTTGGCGTCGTACATTTCGGCGCCGTCGACCCACACTCGTTCGGGCCGCGTATAGTCGCTGAACGGGTCGCCATTCCACAGCACGACATCGGCCATCTTGCCCTGGGCGAGCGTACCGGTCTTGTCGAGAATGCCGAGCGCCTTCGCGGGGTTACGGCTGAGCCATTCCCACGCGACCGCTTCGCTGAGGTTGGGGATGCCAGCGCGAATCCCGTCGGCCAGCGCCTTCGACGCTTCCTGGTTCAATCGCTGGATATAATTGGCGTCGTCGGAGTGGACGATCGCGCACGCCCCGGCATTATGGACGAACGGGATGTTCTCCTTGATCGCGTCGTAGCTCTCCATTTTGAAGCCGTACCAGTCGGCCCACATCACCGCGCAGATATTGTTGGCGGCGAGAATGTCGGCGATTTTGTAGGCTTCGACCGCGTGATGGAACGCTGTGATGTGATAGCCGAATTCCTTCGACATATCGATCATCTGGGCCATTTCGTCGGCGCGGTAGCAGTGATTCTGGATCAGGATCTTGCCGTCGAGCACGCCCTTCAGCGTATCCATCGCCAGGTCGCGCTCGGGCATGTCGCCGCCGTTGCGGTAATATTTGTCCCACTTGCGCTTGTACGCGGCGGCCTTGATCCACGTCGCCCGGGCCAGCGCGATATTGCCCATCCGCGTCTGCGGCATGTTCCCCTTGGAGCCGTAGACCCGCTTCGGATTCTCGCCGCAGGCCATTTTCAGGCCGTAGGGTGCGCCAGGGAATTTCATCCCCTGCGCCGTCCGCGCGGGAACGTTCTTCAGCACCACCGACCGTCCGCCGAACAGGTTAGCCGAGCCCGGAAGCACCTGCAGCGTCGTGACTCCGCCGTTGACCAGCGCACGGCTGAAGCCAGGATCCTGCGGCCATACGCTATGCTCGGCCCAGACTTCGGGACGGACCGGCGATGTCGCTTCGTTCCCGTCGGACAGCGACGAGACGCCGGGCGAGGGATAGTCGCCGAGGTGACTGTGGACGTCGATAATCCCCGGCGTGACGAACTTGCCGGTCCCATCGACCTCGACCGCCCCGGCGGGCGACGCGAGCTCCGGTCCGCCGACCGCCTGGATCACGCCGTCGCCGAATACGACGGTCCCGTCCGCAATCTGATGACCATCCCCATCGAGCACCGTCGCATGGCGGATAACCGTCAGCGCGCCGGGATAACGCTGATAGGTCGAAGGATACGGGTCCTCGTTGATCCGGATTGCCGCCGCCGGTGCGGGTTTCTCGTCCATCGCGGCGCAGGCGCTCAGCGCCATCAACGACGTTGCAACTGCCCCCAAACGCAGCATCATTTTACTCCGTGCATCCATTTCTTGAGCGGCCACGACAACAGGAACAGCACGACGCCAGCGGCGATCGCAATGTATGCGATCGTCGTGAACGTCGCCGTGTAGGTATCAAGGCTGACCTTGAGGTTGGTGACCTGTCCGCCGACCGTATCGACGCTGGCGAATTGGGCGACCACGCCCGCGACATATTGCGCGACCGAAATCGACAGGAACCAGACGCCCATCATCATGCCGACGATCCTGGCGATCGACAGCTTGGTGATCATGCTCAAGCCAACCGGCGAGATGCACAGCTCAGCGATCGAGTGGATCACGTAAAGCCCCGCCAGCCACCACAGGCCGACCTTGTAGTTGGTGCCGACGAAGGTCGAACCGAACACCAGGAACAGGAACCCTGCACCAACCAGTATCAGCGCAATCGCGAACTTGATCGGGATCGATGGTTCGAGGTTGCGCCGGGACAGCCCACCCCAGAGGACGCTCATCAATGGCGCGAGCACCACGATCGCGATGGGGTTGAAGTTCTGGGTTTGCGGAGCTGACAGGCTGAACAGCCCGAAAACGCTGCGATCCGTGTTGCGATCGGCGAACAAGGTGAGCGACGAGCCGGCTTGTTCGAACAGCGTCCAGAAAAAGACGTTGAAGATAATCAAGACCATCGCGGCCAGCATCATCTGGAACTCGGTTCGCGTTCCCTTGATGTAGGACCAGATGAGGATCCCGGGCACACTGAACAGGAAGGTCCCGAACAGCAATTTGCCCATCAGCGACAGCGACATGATGTAGCCGATGAAGCCCGACCCTTCGACCGGCTCTGGCGCCGCCATCAGGTTGGTGAAGAGGAAATAGACCAACGGCACGGCGATCAACGCGCCGATGTAGATCGGAATGGCTCGGTCGGGGCCACTCTGCTTCGGGATATTGCCGACCGCGTCGAGCCGTCCGCCGTGATAGGAGATCATGAGGAACGAGATCAGCATGCCGACCCCGGCCAGGCCGAGCCCAAACGGCCAGCCGAAGCTGTCGGCGAAGATCGCACACAGCACCTGACCCAGGATCGAGCCCGTGTTGATGCCCATGTAGAAAATGGTAAAGCCGGCATCGCGGCGCCGATCGCCGGGTTCGTACAAATCCCCGACCATGGTCGAGATATTTGGCTTGAAGAAACCGTTGCCGACCGAAATCAGCGACAGCGCCAACAGCAAAATCATCGTCAGGACCGAGCTGCGCTGCGCCTCTTCGGTGAAGTGGCCAGCGGGCACGCTTCGGGCGACTGAGCCGTCCGGCGCGAGCAGCGACATACTCCCATCGTCGTTACCCTGAATCTTGAGCTTCTGGCCGTTGTCGACCAGGTAGCGCGCCTCCCGTTCATCGCTGGTCGGCGCATCACGGAAGTGATCGACGGCTACTTCGTAGCGCTGGCCATCAATGATCTGAAAAGGCTTGGCCGGCTGGCCGCCGAAGGCGAGCGTAAAGTAGCCGATCGCCATGAGAATAGCGCCAAACCGAACGGCGCGTTTTGACCCGAGATATTGGTCGGCAAGCAAACCGCCGATGAGCGGCGTCAGGTACACCAGCGCGGTGTAGCCCCCGTACAGGCCAGTCGACGCCCGATCGCCAAGTACGAAATGCTTGGTCAGGTAGAGCGTGAGGAGGGCGCGCATGCCGTAATAGCCGAAGCGCTCCCACATCTCCGTGCCGAACAGCCAGAACAGCGGCGCAGGATGGCCGAACCAGGCCTTTTTATCGGACGGATCCGTGCGCCCAGAAGCAGGCGAAAACGGCTCTTCGACCGCAGGCGTGTCGACCATCAATTTCTCCCCATGCGCAGCCCTGCGCTTCGCCGGGAGTCGTAACGACCAAATTCGGCTTGTGAAGCGGATTGTTGGCGAAGGCGAGCATCGCTAAGCGCCTTGGTCGATGCTCAACGACCGCTCATCGATCCTCGCGTTCCTCGAAACCCGCCGTTCCGGGAAGCCGCGCGAACTCACCGGCCCCGGCCCGAGCGCCGACGAACTGGCGCGGCTGCTTAGGATCGCCGCCCGTACTCCGGACCACGGAACGTTAACCCCATGGCGCTTCGTCACGGTCGACGCCGGCCAACGGGACGCGTTCGAAGCGCTGCTGCAGCGCGCGCTGGTCGAGGCGGAAGACACCCCGCCCGACGCGAAGGTGCAAAAGGAGCATGACTTCGCCCACTACCAGGGCGCGCTCGTGGTCCTCGTCTCGGCGCCGGTCGAGAACCACAAAATTCCGGTGTGGGAGCAGGAACTGTCCTGCGGCGCGGCGGGGATGAACCTGCTGCTCGCCGCCGAAGCGCTGGGCTACATCGGCGGCTGGGTCACGGGCTGGCGCGCTTACTCACCCCTCGTGAATGCGGCCTTCTGCGCGCCGGGCGAGCGGATCGCCGGCTTCATCTTCATCGGCCAGCCGAGCCGCGAGCTCGAGGAGCGGGTCCGCCCGGACCTCGCGGATGTCGTCCGGCCGTGGTCGCCGATCGCCTAGGGCCTTTTACGCATTGAATTTTTCTGTGCGGCGCTGTATTACGACAGCATGACGCTCAGAACCCAGCACGACAAGCCCGTCTACGTCCGCCTGCGCGAGGTCATCGCCGATGCGATCCTCGCCGGAAAATATGGCGACGGCGACTCCCTGCCCTCGGTCCGCGCGCTTGCCGCGGAAGAGCAGGCGAACCCGCTGACGGTGGCCAAGGCCTATCAGGGTTTCCAGGATGAGGGGCTGATCGTGGTCAAGCGCGGCGTCGGCATGTTCGTCGCGCCGGGCGCCCGCGCCCGCCTCCGCGATTCCGAGCGCAACCGCTTCGTCTCCGAGGAATGGCCGGAAATTCGTGCACGCATGCGGCGCCTCGGCCTCGACCCCGTCGAGTTGCTCGACCGCGAACGCGCTTAGTATTCCGGCGCGCCCCGGAATCCTCTAGCCGCGTCTAGATGGAGACGCGGGTTCTTGCCTTTTCAGACGACGCTATCGCCGAAGCGGCGCGGCTGGTCCTTGCCGGCGAGCCGGTCGCCGTTGCGACCGAGACCGTCTACGGCCTCGCCGCCGACGCGACCAATGCCGCCGCCGTCGCTCGCATTTATGAAGCGAAGGGAAGGCCGAGCTTCAACCCGTTGATCGTCCACGTCCCCGACCTCGCGGCGGCTGAACGGATCGGCCTGTTCGACGCGCAGGCGCGCGCCCTTGCCGAAGCGCATTGGCCCGGCCCGCTCACGCTGGTCGTCCCCCTCCGCGAGGACTCGGGCATTGCCGCGCTGGTCACCGCCGGCCTGCCGACCATCGGGCTGCGCGTCCCCGCCCACCGAGCGATGCAGGCGCTGCTGCGCGCCGTCGGCCGCCCCCTCGCCGCGCCGTCGGCCAACGCCAGCGGTGCGATCAGCCCATCCCGCGCCGAGCATGTGGCGAAAAGCCTCGGCGGCCGCATCCCGCTGATCCTCGATTCCGGCCCAACCGAGCGCGGCCTTGAATCGACCATCGTTGCCGCGACCGGCGGCCCGCTCCGCCTCCTCCGCCGGGGCCCGATCGCAATCGACGCGCCGATGGGGGACGGATCGACGATCGAAGCCCCCGGCCAGCTCGCCAGCCATTATGCGCCGTCCAAGCCGCTGCGCCTGAACGCGGCCGCGGCAGAACCCGGCGAATATCTGATCGGCTTCGGCCCGGTCGCTGGCGACGCGAGCCTCAGTGAGGCCGGCGACCTTACGCAAGCCGCCGCCCGCCTGTTCGACCTGCTTCACCAGGCGGACGCCTCGGCGAAGCCGCGCATCGCCGTCGCGCCGGTGCCGGACGAAGGTCTGGGCGCCGCAATCAACGACCGCCTGCGGCGCGCTGCCGCCTAAGCGATCGCCGCCGCGCTCTTAGTCCGAGCCTGGAAGCTCTTGCGCAGCTTCTGCAGTTTGGGCGGAATGACGGCCATGCAATAGGGGTTCCGCTGACCCTCGTTGGCCCAATAATCCTGGTGGTAATCCTCGGCCGGATACCATTCGCCCTTCGGCTCGATCGTCGTCACGATGGCGTTGCCGAAATCGGCGTTGTTCCGCTCGATTGCCGCGCGCGCTTTCGCTTCCTGCTCCGCGTCCTGCGGGAAGATCGTTGAGCGATATTGCGTTCCGACGTCGTTGCCCTGGCGGTTGAGCTGGGTCGGGTCGTGGGTCGCGAAGAAAATGTCGAGCAGGTCGTCGTAGCTGAGCTCGTCAGTGTCGAAGGTGACGCGGATCGCCTCGGCATGGCCGGTGTCGCCGCCGCACACCTGCTTGTAGGTCGGGTTGGCGATATGGCCGCCGGTGTAGCCGCTTTCGACCGATTTCACCCCGACTACGTCGAGGAACACGGCTTCGGTGCACCAGAAGCATCCGCCAGCAAGAACTGCGATTTCATCGGCCATGGTCCGCTCCTTCGGTTCAGGAGCGCAAAATAAGGTCGCTCAGGGACCTTTGTAAGAGGCTTTGAGGCTGGCGAGCTCAAGCCGCTTGCCGCACCATTCGGCGAGCTCGTCGAAGTCGAGCGGCTGGTCGAATACGATCCCGGCCTTGCGGTCGGAATACCAGCGGACTTCGCCGCGAACCGGCTTCAAGCTCTCGACCACCACGACGACCGGCTTGCCGACGCAATATTCCTCGATCGGCTCGACTTTCATGCCGCCAAGCGAAATGTCGTGCACGTCGACGGTATAGTAGACCTTGCCGACCTTGACCGACGCCTTGCAGCGAATGTCGAGGCGCGGCGGCCGCGGGCGGAAGCCGTGGCGCTGCTTGCGCCCGGCGAGCAGCTCGCCAAGATCGATATCCTGGTCGAACTTGAGGCCGATCACGTCGTTGCGGATCCACACGACGGTTGACGAAATTTTCTCGGATGACAGCTCGACTGCAACTTGTTCGCCGATCGCGGGTACGTGATTGACGAGCGCCATCAGTCCGCCAGCAGAGAGGTTCTTGACCCGGATCAGCTGGTCGCCGCCGGACGTCGACAACTTGCCGAGGCGAAGCATGGCCGAAACCCGCTCGTCCGTCCGCCGTTCGATCGGGCGCGGCACCGCCGTCGACAACGAGATCGTCGTCGACTCGAACGCCGGGTCGGTAAGCCCGTCGTTACCGCCGCCGGATTTCTTGCGGATCAGCGATCCAAACATCGTTTCCTGCCGCCTCCAGAGGCACGCATAAGCGCCTCAAAATGGGACTTTATGAGCAATGCGGTTAAAAGAGCGTTTCCTTTGCTTGACCTCGTGGCCCGATGGTGTGCACCGATTCCGGCAGGGAGAGAGGAGTTTTGATGGCGCAGCCGCGGTTGCTGCTGATCGACGATGAGCCGGCTTTGGCCGAGTTCCTCGCCACTGCTGCGCGCGAGAGCGGCTTCGAGCCGGTGGTCACGGCCGAAGACGGTCAGTTTCGTGAAGAATTCCTCGCCGCCCGCCCCAACATGGTTGCGCTCGACCTCGGCATGCCCGGGATGGACGGCGTCGAGCTGATCCGCTTCCTTGCCGAGCAGGATTTCCGCTCGCCGGTGCTGATCGTCAGCGGGTTCGATCGCCGCGTGCTTGAATCCGCCTTCCGGCTGGGCGAAGCGCTAGGCCTCAGCATGGCCGGGCCGCTCGAAAAACCCGTGCGCCTCGAACAGCTCGAGACGCTCCTCAACGAGCTAAAAGCTCACATCGACACCTGATGCCCGGCGCCGAAGCGCAATTGCTGAAGGGATTTGAGCAGGCCCTCGCCAAGCAGCGCCTGCACATGGTCTACCAGCCCAAGGTCGCGCTGCGCGACGGTAGGCTCGTCCGGGTCGAGGCGTTGGTGCGCTGGGACGACCCCGAATTGGGGGCCGTCGCGCCATCGCGGTTCGTGCCGCTGGCCGAGCAGCATGGCTTGATCGACGAGCTGACGACCTGGGGCTTGTCGACGATCCTCAACCAGTGGCTCAAGTGGCGCGACAGCGGGGTCGACACTTGCATCGCCTTCAACATTTCCGCGCTCAGCCTGCAAAGCCTCGACTTCCCTGACCTGGTCGAGCGCGAATGCGAGAAGCTCGGCGTGCCGACCGATCGCCTGGTGATGGAGCTGACCGAAGGCGCGACCCAGCCGCTGATCAAGCTGATGGACACGCTGACCCGGTTCCGCATCAAGGGCATCGGGCTGGCCATCGACGACTTCGGCACCGGCTATTCGTCGCTCATGCAGCTGCGGCAACTGCCGTTCACCGAAGTGAAGATCGACCAGGCCTTCATTGCCGACGTCGATCGCTCGCGCGATTGCCGGCTGATCATCCAGTCGATCACCGACCTCGCCCATGGCCTCGGCCTCAGCGCCACGGCGGAGGGCGTCGAAACGCTGCAGCAGCTGCGGCTGGTGCGCGAGCTCGGCTGCGACGTCGCCCAGGGCTATCTGATCTCCCCGCCGCTCGATCCGGATTCGCTCAAGGCGTGGAAGCTCAAGTTCCGTCGGGCCTGGCCGGCAATGATCGCCGGCGAAAGCTTCAAATCATGGCGCGACGTCGAAACGGATACCCTGAGCGAGGGGCAGGTCTGACCCGTAATTGACGGTATTGGTCTGCCGCCGCATGTAGGCCTTCCAGCTATCCGAACCGCTTTCGCGCCCGCCACCGGTTTCCTTCTCGCCCCCGAACGCACCGCCGATCTCCGCGCCCGATGGGCCGATGTTGACGTTGGCGATGCCGCAGTCGGAACCGGCCGCCGACACGAACCGCTCGGCCTCGCGCAAGTCGTTGGTGAAGATCGACGAACTCAGCCCCTGCGGCACCGCATTGTTGAGTGCCAGGGCCTCGCCGAAGTCGCGATAACGCAGCACGTACATGATCGGCGCGAAAGTCTCGGTCAGCACGGTGCCTTCCTGCGCCGGCACTTCGACGATGGCCGGCCGGACGTAGAATCCGCCCGAAACGGCTTCGACCCGTTCGACACCTTTGCCGAGCACGTTCGCCATGCCGTCGAATGCCGCCTGGTCGATCAGCGGCCCGACGAGCGTATCCGCTTCGCGCGGATCGCCGACTTTCACCTGCGCGAAAAGGCTGCGGAGGCGGCCGGCCAACGAGTCCGCCACGCTGTCGTGGACGATCAGGCGGCGGAGACTGGTACAGCGCTGCCCCGCCGTTCCCGCCGCCGAGAAGAGGATGCCGCGGGCCGCCAGCTCCAGATCGGCCGACGGAGCGACGATTGTCGCATTGTTACCGCCCAGCTCGAGCAACGACCGCCCGAAGCGCTGCGCCACCTTCGGCCCGACGGCGCGGCCCATCGCGGTCGAGCCCGTCGCCGAGACCAACGCAATCCGCGCATCGTCGACCAGCGCCGCGCCAACGTCGCGCTCGCCCTGCACCAGCTGCACGAGCCCGTCGGGCGCATCGCCGAACGTCGCGCACGCCCGCCGCATCAGCGCCATCACCGCTTCCGCGCAGAGCGGCGTCTTCTCGCTCGGTTTCCAGATCACCGTGTCGCCGCACACCAAAGCCAGCGCCGCGTTCCAGGCCCAGACCGCGACCGGGAAATTGAACGCACTGATCACCAGCACCGGCCCGAGCGGGTGCCATTGCTCCATCATCCGGTGATTGGAACGCTCGCTGGCGATGGTGAGGCCGTAAAGCTGGCGCGACAGGCCCACCGCGAAGTCGCAGATGTCGATCATCTCCTGGACCTCGCCGAGGCCCTCCTGGACGATCTTGCCTGCTTCCAGCGTCACCAGCCGCGCGAGCGGCTCCTTGGCCGCGCGCAATTCCTCGCCGAGCAAGCGCACCAGCTCGCCGCGCCGCGGGGCCGGGACGGTTCGCCACGCGAGAAAAGCCTGCTGCGCCCTGGCCGCGGCAGCCGCCGGATCGCCGACAACCACCCGCCCGATTTCCGACCCGTCGATCGGCGAGAAACTGGCCAGTTCACCAGCGCTCGTCACGTCGAGCTGGCTCAGGATCCCCGCGGCGTCGTCGGCCGGGCTCATGCGAACAGCTCCTTGGCTTTGGCCATGGCAGCGACCCCCGCGTCGATCGTCTCGTCCTTCTTGCCGAAGCACAGCCGCACCAGGTGCCGCGAGGGGTCCCGCTCAGCGAAAGCCGACAGCGCGACGACGGCGACGCCGGCCTTCTCGACCGCGGCGACCGCGAAGGCCTCGTCATCCATGGCAATGCCCGATGCCGCGAGATCGACGCACAAGAAATAGGTCGCGGCCGCGTCGAGCACGGTAAAACCCGCGTCGCGGAGGCCCGTCGTCATCCGGTCGCGCGCGCGTTCGAAGCGCTGGCGCATCGGCTCAAGCCAGGCGTCGCCCTCATCGAGCCCGAAGGCGACCGCCGCCTGCAGGTTCGGGGCCGTGCAGAAGGTCAGGAATTGGTGCGCCCGCGCGACCACGCCCGCCATCGCCGGCGCCGCGATCATCCACCCGACCTTCCACCCGGTCAGCGAAAAGATCTTGCCGGCCGAGCCGATCTTGATCGTCCGCTCGGCCATGCCTGGCAGCGCCGCCAGCGATGCGAAACGCTGGCCGTCGAGCGTGATGTGCTCCCAGACCTCGTCACCGATGACGATCAGGTCGTGCGTGCGCGCAACGTCGGCGATGATCTCTAGTTCAGCCAGGCCGAACAGGCGGCCCGCCGGATTGTGCGGATTGTTGAACAGGATCGCCCGGGTCTTCGGCGTGATTGCGGCGTCGATTGCTCCGCGATCGACTTGCCATCCCGGCGGCTGCAGCGCGATTTCCACCGGCGCCGCGCCGGCGCGCCTGATCATCGGCGCATAGCTGTCGTACGCGGGAGTGAAGATGATCACTTCGTCACCCGGACTCACGCTCGCGAGGATCGCCGCGCCCAGCGCCTCGGTCGCGCCGCTGGTCACGCACACATGATCCGCGCTGACGGCGAGACCCTGGTGCCGGTGGTAATGCGCCGCGATCGCCTCGCGCAGTGCCGGCAGGCCGCGCGACGGCGCATATTGGTTGGATCCCTCCTTCACCGCCCGCGCCGCGGCGTCGAGGATCTCGTCAGGCCAGCCGAAATCGGGAAAACCCTGGCCAAGGTTCACGGCGCCATATTGGTTCGCCAGCCCCGACATGCGCTCGAACACGCTGGTCTGCATTTGCTCGTAGAGCGGGTTCACGCGGCTCTCCCAATTGCGTGCAGCCGCCATAGCGGCCGGACGCCCTGAGTGAAGCGGATTTCGTCAGGAAGTGGGAGTGGAAAGCGCCGCGCTCACTCGGGCCATCGGCGCCGACAGGGCTTCAACGACGAGGTAGGCGGCGCCGCCGGCCAGCGTCACGCCGATCGCTCCGACCCAGGCGAATTCCATCATCCGCGACCGGATGCGATTATCGTCATGGCTACGCGGTTTCGCCCGCGGGGCGGCCTTGGGGATGGCGACGGCGGTCAGCTGAAGCCCGGGCGCCTGGCTCGCGGACAGGATTTCCTCGACCGGCACCCGGCTCTCCGCGGCGAGGCCGGCGCGGGCCCCGTCGCGCCACATGACTCGGGCGGTAATGATTTCGCCGGCATGGCGCAGCTCGACGGTACTGCCCTTTGGCGTCGGCCGGGATGCCTGGATGAGGAAACCGCGCGACGAAATGTTGAGGATGCACGCATTGCCCCACCCGCCGTCGGACCGAACCAACGTCGGGAGGATGACCCGGCGGCGCAGCTCGCGCGGCCGATGGTTCGAGGATGAGGCGAGCGCTCGGCTTTGCATGCACCACGGAAAACGGCCGGCGTGCAATCCGGTTAAGGCCTTCGTCCGAAGCGGAGCAGTTGAGCGGCCAGTGGCGAAGCCCGCCGGACCGCTGTAGCGGAGCGTCATGAACGACGTGTCTCGCGCCAAAGCTGCCGCCGAAGCCGCAGCCGCCGCATTCCCGGCCTGGTCCGCGCTTGGCCCCAATTCGCGGCGATCCCTGCTCAACGCGGCTGCGGACGCACTGGAGGCACGGGCCGAATCATTCGTCGCCGCGATGCGCGAAGAATTGCGCGCATCCGAACCGTGGGCGCGGTTCAACGTCGCGCTCGGTGCCGAAATGGTACGCGAAGCCGCTGCGCTGACGACGCAGATCACCGGCGAGGTGATCCCGTCGGACAAGCCCGGGTTGCTGTCGCTCGCACTGCGCGAGCCGGTCGGCGTGATCCTCGGCATCGCGCCGTGGAATGCGCCGGTCATCCTCGGCTGCCGGGCGATCGCGACTCCCCTCGCCTGCGGCAACACGGTGATCCTCAAGGCCTCGGAACGCTGCCCGCGCACCCAGTCCCTGATCGTCGAGACATTTGCCGCGGCCGGCTTCCCGGACGGCGTCGTCAATCTCGTCACCAACCCACCCGACCAAGCGGCTGATGTCGTCGGCGCGCTGATCGATCACCCGGCGGTACGGCGGATCAATTTCACCGGCTCGACCGCGGTCGGCAAGATCGTCGCGAAACGCGCCGCAGAGCAGCTCAAGCCGGTGCTGCTGGAGCTCGGCGGCAAGGCCCCGCTGATCGTGCTCGAAGACGCCGACCTCGACGAAGCCGTGAAAGCCGCCGCGTTTGGCGCGTTCATGAACGCCGGCCAGATTTGCATGTCGACCGAGCGGATCATCCTTGTCGACGCCATCGCCGACGCCTTCGTCGAGAAACTGGCGGCGAAGGCCGCGAGCATGCCGGCACCAGCGGTCGGCGAACAGGTCGACGACGAGGCTGCAAGCAACGTCGCCGACCTCATCGAGGATGCGGTGGCCAAAGGCGCTCGCCGGCTCACGACCGGCGCGGCCGTCCTGGTCGACGGCATCGCGCCGGGCATGAAGCTCTATCATGACGAGAGTTTCGGCCCGGTCGTCGGCATCATCCGCGTTGCCGGCGAAGAAGAAGCCGTCGCGACCGCCAACGACAACGCCTACGGCCTCGCCGCGTCGGTCTTCACCGGCGACGCCGCGCGCGGGCTGCGCGTCGCGCGGCGCATCCGTTCGGGCATCTGTCATATCAACGGCCCGACTGTTCAGGATGAGCCGCAAATGCCGTTCGGCGGCAGCGGCGCGTCGGGCTATGGCCGCTTCGGCGGCAAGGCCGGGATCGATGCGTTCACCGAGCTACGGTGGATCACCATCGCCGGCGAGCCGGGCCACTATCCGATCTAGGTCTCCGCGCCGATGATGGCGCGCCCGGCAATGGCGGAAATCGCCTCGCCCGGCTGGAGCAGCAGGCACTCGCCCGGCTCTGCGCGTTCGCCCGCGGCGGTGACCGTGCCGTCGGTCGGGAGCACCCAGCGTCGGCGGTCGCCGAACACGCCCGCGAGACCCTCGCCAACGACCTGCGCGAGCGCAAAATGCGGGCCGTCCACCAGCACCAGCGACTGGTCCTGCGCCACCGGCCGCGCGCGCGCCTCGGCGTATGGCTGGAGCGCGGCAACCGCGAGCCCCTCTTCGAGGTGCAGGTCCCGCGGGCGGCCATAATCGTAGAGCCGATAGGTGACGTCGGCATTCTGCTGGAACTCGAGCAGCGACAGCCCGGCGCCGATTGCATGCACCGTCCCCGCCGGCACGTAGATGAAATCCCCCGCCCGCGCCTGCGTCCAGTCGATCAGCTCGACGATCGAACCGTCGAGCGCCGCCGCGCGCGCCTCGTACCTGCTCACCGTGCGCTTCCAGCCGAGCCCGATGGTCGCGCCCGGCTCGGCGTCGAGCACGAACCAGCATTCCTCCTTGCCCCGCAGCGCGCCACGGTCAGGCGGGTGATTCTGGATCGAGAGCCGCTCGCTGGTGAAGATGTATTTGGCGAGCAGCGGCAGCTCGCCGGCACCCGTGAACCACAGCTCGCCGATGCGCGCGCCGCCCGTGTCACCGAACGCCGGCGGCAGCTGCGTCACGCCCCACGGCTTTTCGACAAGGCGGCGTTCGAGCTTCATTCACGGCCCGCTAGCAAATTCCTGTCCCAACCGGCGAAACTTTCGGGCAAGAGCGTCGGCAATGACCGCGACGCCTACCCTCACCCACCTCGACCGGCTCGAGGCCGAGAGCATCCACATCATGCGCGAAACGGTCGCCGAGGCCAACAAGCCGGTGATGCTCTACTCGATCGGCAAGGACAGCGCCGTCATGCTGCACCTCGCCCGCAAGGCCTTCTACCCCGGCCCGCTGCCCTTCCCGTTGCTCCACGTCGATACGACCTGGAAGTTTCGCGACATGTACGCGCTGCGCGACAAGGTCGGCGCGACGCCCGGCACGGAGCTGCTCGTCTATCGCAACCCCGAAGCCGAGACGAAGGGCATCAACCCGTTCGATCACGGCCCGCTCCACACCGATATGTGGAAGACCGAAGGGTTGAAGCAGGCGCTCGACATGCATGGCTTCGACGCGGCGTTCGGCGGCGCCCGGCGCGACGAGGAAAAGAGCCGCGCCAAGGAGCGCATTTTCAGCTTCCGCGACCGCCACCACCGCTGGGATCCGAAGCGACAGCGGCCGGAGCTGTGGTCGCTCTACAATGTCGACAAGAACAAGGGCGAAAGCATCCGCGTTTTCCCCTTGTCCAACTGGACCGAGCTCGACGTCTGGCAATATATTTTGCGCGAGCGGATCGAGATCGTCCCGCTCTATTTCGCCGCCGAGCGCCCGACCGTCGAGCGCGACGGCCTGATCCTAATGGTCGACGACGACCGCTTCCCACTGAATGGCGAGACGCCGGTGATGCGCACCGTCCGCTTCCGCACGCTCGGCTGCTACCCGCTGTCCGGCGCGATCGAGAGCGACGCCGCGACCGTCGAGGCGATCGTCGCCGAGATGCTGGTCAGCACCACCTCCGAACGCCAGGGCCGGGCCATCGACCGCGACGCGGGCGGCGCGAGCATGGAGAAGAAGAAGCAGGAGGGCTATTTCTAATGATCCTCCGCTTCGCCATGCCAGCGAAGGCTGGCATCCATGTTTCTTCACTCATGCGCGCCGGGCCGGCATGGACCCCAGCCTTCGCTGGGGTGACGGTCGTGAAATGAACGCTCCCGCCGACATCAGCGCCTGGCTCCATGAGCAGGAGCACAAGCAGCTGCTGCGCTTCATCACCTGCGGCAGCGTCGACGACGGCAAGTCGACCCTCATCGGCCGCCTGCTCTACGACACGCGCCAGGTGCTCGACGACCAGCTCGAAGCACTCGAAAGCGACAGCAAGCGCCACGGCACGCAGGGCGAAGCGATCGACTTCGCCCTTCTCGTCGACGGGCTCTCGGCCGAGCGCGAGCAGGGCATCACCATCGACGTCGCCTACCGCTTCTTCGCCAGCGCGAAGCGCAAGTTCATCGTCGCCGATACGCCCGGCCACGAGCAGTACACGCGCAACATGGTCACCGGCGCCTCGACCGCCGACCTCGCCGTGCTGCTGGTCGACGCGCGCAAGGGCGTGCTGACCCAGACCCGGCGCCATTCCTATCTCGCCAAGCTGATGGGCATCCGCCACCTGGTGGTGGCGATCACCAAGATGGACCTGGTCGACTATGACCAAGGCGCGTTCGACGCGATCTGCGCCGATTACCGCGCCTTCGCGACCGGCATTGGCGTCGAGGAATGGACCGCGATTCCCATTTCCGGTCTCAACGGCGACAATGTCGTCGAGCGCGGCTCGTCGATGCCGTGGTACGAGGGTCCGAGCCTGCTCGAGCATCTCGACACCGTCCCGCTCGACGCGGCGGCGGAGGCCGCCAAGCCGTTCCGCCTGCCGGTGCAATGGGTCAACCGCCCCGACCTCAACTTCCGCGGCTTTGCCGGCCAGGTCGCCAGCGGCACGATCGCGCCGGGCGCGGAAATTCGCATCCTCCCGTCCGGCCGCGTCACCCGCGTCCAGCGCATCGTCACCGCCGGCGGCGATCTCGACCGCGCGGTCGCCGGCCAGTCGGTCACCCTGACCCTTGCCGACGAAGTCGACTGCTCGCGCGGCGACGTCATCATCGATGCGCACGATCCGCCACAGGTCGCCGACCAGTTCGAGGCGACCATCGTGTGGATGGACGAGACCGAACTGGTGCCCGGGCGCGGCTATCGCATGAAGCTCGGCACCCAGAGTGTCACCGCGACCGTGCAGCAGCCCAAGTACGAGGTGAACGTCAACACGCTCGAGCATCTCGCCGCGCCGTCGCTCGCCCTCAACGGTATCGGCGTCGCTGAAATCGCGACCGACCGCGACATCGTGTTCGAGCCCTATGACGACAACAAGGCGCTCGGCGGCTTCATCCTGATCGACAAGCTGACCAACGCCACCGTCGCCTGCGGCATGCTCCACTTCGCGCTCCGCCGCTCGCTCAACATCCACCCGCAGCATCTCGACATCAGCCGCGAGACCCATGCCCAGCTCAAGGGCCAGCGGCCGGCGGTGCTGTGGTTCACCGGCCTCAGCGGCGCGGGCAAGTCGACCATCGCCAACCTCGTCGAGAAGAAGCTCGTCGCGCGCGGCCGCCATACTTTCCTGCTTGACGGCGACAACGTCCGCCACGGCCTCAACCGCGACCTCGGCTTCACCGAAACCGACCGCATCGAGAACATCCGCCGGGTCGGCGAAGTCGCCCGGCTGATGGCCGACGCCGGGCTGATCGTCCTCACCGCCTTCATCTCGCCCTTCCGGGCCGAGCGCGACATGGTCCGCAAGATGCTGCCCGAGGGCGAGTTCATCGAAGTGTTCGTCGATACCCCGCTGGCCGAGGCCGAGAAGCGCGACGCCAAGGGCCTCTACGCCAAGGCCCGCGCCGGCGAGATCAAGAATTTTACGGGTATCGACAGCCCGTACGAAGCCCCGGATACACCCGAGATTCGCATCGACACGACCGCGATGACGGCGGACGAAGCGGCGGACGCGATCGTCGAAGAGCTGCTGCGGCGCGAATAGAAGACTGGCTGGGGCGGCAGGATTCGAACCTGCGAATGCCGGTACCAAAAACCGGTGCCTTACCACTTGGCGACGCCCCAGCAGGCGCCCGCTACTGCGGGGAAGCGGCGCTTATAGCCACCAACGCCCGAGTTGGAAGGCCCGGAACACTTCCTATATCGCGGCCATGACCGATCCAGCCATCCGCGATTTCCACGCCCACATCTATTATGACCCCGCCGAGGTCGAGCAGGCCAAGGCCGTCGCGGCCGCCGCCCAGCAGCGCTTCGGCGTGCCGGTCGGCCACTTCCACCTGCGCCCGGTCGGTCCGCATCCCCGTGGCAGCGTCCAGATCACGGTGCCGACGGCTCAGTTTGGCGACTTCGCCCAATGGATCGCGCTCAACCGCGCCGGGTTCACCATCTTTGCCCATACCAGCACCGGCGACGACCGCGCCGACCACAGCCAGCACGTCATCTGGTTCGGGCCGAGCGAGCCGCTCGACCTCAGCATCTTCGACTAGGCGCTCAGGGGTAGATCGCCAGCACGCGCACCTCGATGCTTTCGCGCTCCGGCGCGTCCGGCGGGCTGTGCGGATCATCGAAGGCGGCATGCGCCGTGAACCGCGCGACGCCCTCGTCGGAATCATAGCCCTTCAGCAGGATCGCCTCGCTCGGCGCGAGGTTCGGAAAATAATAAAATTGCTGCGCGTCATTGTGCTGCACCGAGTAGGTTTCGCCGACGCGGTCGCGATAGATGAGGTCGGTGGCGACGAAGTCGCTCGGCGCAATCGTCCGGGCATCGCTCAGCGCCAACGGCGACTTGTAGGCCGGGCGACCGATCGGCTTCCACAGGTTGATGATCGCGAAGCGGTGGCCCAGCAGCGCGTCGGCATCGAGGCCGCGCCGCTCGAGCTCGGTGCGCGCCCGATCGGGCCCGGAGCGGAGCGTGAAATCGTTGTGCGCGCGCGGCACAGGAGCGCGGATTCCATCTTCGCCGTTCGCGGCGCGGCCGGCATTGCGGACATTATGGTCGAAGGCGATGACCCGCCCCGCGCCGGTCACGGCCGCGATCAGCTGCTCCACCTCGGGGTAGAACATCGAGCGAATCCCTGCCGCGTCGTGAAAGTCGACGAAATCGGGCGCGACCCGAACCAGCGTGAAGCCCTGCACGTCGAGCGACAACGAGTCGGCCAATGGGCGGGCGTTGCGGATCTCGATCAGGTGCGCGTCGTGCGTCCCGGTCCGCACCGGCGTGCCCGCCGGCGGATCATATTGATAGGAAGCGGGCCGGCCGTGCATCGGGCGCAGGAACTGCATTGCTGCCGTGGTTGCGGCCGGAAGGACCGGGCTGAAAGCCGACATCACCTATTCTCCTTCAGTCGAAGGCTGCTCCAGTCCCACCGCGGAATGCGATTTTTTGAGATGCGATGCCCAACCGATATCGCGGGCATTTCAATAAGCTGGTTTTATGGCCCAGCGGGTTCCGGGGCCGGACCAGCGCCGATCCGCCGCAAGACGCCGAAATAGACGACCACCATGGCCACGGCGACCAGCGCGGAGGCCATCAGGAATGCCGCGCCGGTCGTCCCCCGCTCCGCGCCGAACGCCAGCGCCTGGGTCAGGGTCAACGGCCCGATGATTGCCGCGATGCTCGAGACCGAGGCCATTCCGCCCTGCAGCGCGCCCTGGTTCGACGCGTCGGTCATGCGCGACAGCAAGGCATTCAGCGACGGGTAGACCAGTCCCTGCAGGGCGCTGAAGAAGATGATCACGTAGACCAGCCAGCCGACCGGGACGACCGCGTAGAACAGGAAGGTCAGGCCGCCGCACAGCATGCCGATGACGACCGTTTTGCTCTCGCCATATTTCGCGACCGCGCGGCCGGTGATGAACACCTGCGCCAGCGCCATCGATACGCCGGCGGCGGCGAGTGACAGGCCGATTTGCGCCGAGGTCCAGTGGAACCTGAGCTCCGCCCAGAAGGCCCAGGTCGCCGGATAGACGTTGTGCGCGAACTGCCACAGGAACGACGCGACGATCAGCGGCAGCGCCTGCGGGGCGCGCAGCAGCGGCCCGAAGGTGCCAAGCGGGTTGGCGCGGCGCCATTCGAACAGCCGGCGCTTGTCGGTCGCAAGCGTCTCCGGCAGCGCGACGGCGATCCAAACGAAATTGATCGCCGCCATCACCGCCGCGACCATGAACGGGGCACGCACGCCAAGGCTCGCGATCAGCCCGCCGACCGCCGGGCCGACAATGAACCCGCCGCCGAACGCCGCGCCCATCAGGCCGAACACCCGGGCGCGCTCCTGCGGTTCGGTCACGTCGGCAAGGACGGCGTTGGCCGGGCCGTAGCTGGCGCCCGCAATCCCCGCGATCAGGCGGCCGAGAAACAGCCAGCCGATCGTCGGCGCGGCCGCCATCAAGCCATAATCGATGGTGAAAGCGAGCGTGCAGCCGAGCAGGACGATGCGCCGCCCGAAGCGGTCGCCAAGGTTGCCCATGATCGGCCCCGCGAGGAACTGCATCGCGGCGTAGGCGACCAGCATGTACCCCGCGATCCGCGTCGCCTGCGCGACGGTGACATCGGCGAGGTGGACGATCAGGCTGGGCAGCACCGGCAGCACGATCCCAAACCCGATCGCGTCGAGCAGCAACACCAGCAGGACGATGGGGACGGCGCGGTGGTGGAATTTCATCCGCCGCCAGCCCCGTTATGCGTTGGGGATGCGGCCGTTGACCAGGTCGTCATAGTCGCGCTGCAGCTGCAGCGTCAGCTCGCCGACCTCGAAGTTCCACGGGCCCGCGGACTTCACGGGTGTCACTTCCGCCGCGGTTCCGGTCAGGAACATCTGCTCGAAGCTTTCGAGTTCCTCCGGCCAGATCGCCCGCTCGACCACCTCGACCCCGCGCCGCTCGGCCAGGCCCATCACCGTCCGCCGGGTGATCCCGTCGAGGAAACAATCGGGCGTCGGCGTGTGCAGCGCATTTTCCTTGACGAAGAAGGCGTTGGCGCCGGTCGCTTCGGCCACCCGGCCACGCCAGTCGAACATCAGCGCGTCATTGTAACCGCGGGCTTCGGCATGCTGCTTCGACAGGGTGCAGATCATGTACAGGCCGGCGGCCTTCGATTCCGTCGGCGCCGTGTAGGGCGCAGGCCGACGCCACGGCGCGATGTCGAGGCGGATGCCCTCACGCGCCAGCTCATCGCCGAAATACTTGCCCCATTGCCACGCTGCGATTGCCAAATGCGGCTTGGTGTTGCCGGGCGCGACACCCATCGATTCCGATCCGCGCCAGGCGACCGGGCGCATATAGGCGTCGGTCCAGCCATTGGCCTTCAGCACCTCGATACACGCCGCGTCGATTTCCTCGACCGACCACGGCAGCTCAAAGCCGAGCAGGCTCGCGCTCTTGCGCAGCCGTTCGCTATGCTCGGTGAGTTTGAAGATCTGGCCGCTGTAGGCGCGCTGCCCCTCGAACACCGACGAGGCATAGTGGAGCGCGTGGGTCAGGACATGGACCTTGGCATCGCGCCACGGGACCAGTTCGCCGTCGAACCAGATCCAGCCGTCACGGTCGTCGAAAGTCTGCGCGTCGGGAAGTGCCATGAGGGCGCGCCTAGGCGCTGCGCGCTTCCTCGGCAAGCTGGGCACCGCGCTGCGCTGCAGCATCGATGGTCGACTGGACGAGGCCGTCGAGCACCGGATCGAGCACCTTTAGGCCCGCCTCGGTCGTGCCGTTGGGGCTCGCCACGCGCTTCGCAACCGCGTCCATCGTCTCGCCGGTCGTCGCCGCCATCCACGTCGTGCCGAGCACTGTCTCGAGCGCGATCGTGGCCGCGATTTCGGGACTGAGCCCCTTCGCTTCGCCCGCCTTGGCCAGCGCCGCGACGAACCGCGCGACATAGGCCGGCCCGGCGCCCGCGACCGCGCCGATCGAGGCAAAGCGCGCCTCGTCGATGGTCCACATCGCCCAGCCCAGCGCGACGAACAAGTCGCCGATCTGCTGCTTCAACGCCTCGTCCGCATCCGCCGTGTAGAGTGCGGTGACCCCGCGGCGGGTGGCGACCGGCAAGTTGGGCATCGCGCGGATGATTGCGCCGGCGCTCGGGAAACGCTGCCGCAGCGTCGCGGCTTCGACCCCGGCGAGGATCGAGACGATCGCCGTCTTCGACGTGATCCACGGCTTCAGTTGCGGCACCACCTCGTCGAGCTTCTGCGGCTTGACCGCGAGCACCACGAGCTTCGGTGGCACGCCGGCGTCGGGCAGCGCCGCGACCGTGCGGACGCCCTCGACCGGCTTACCGCTCGGGCGAATGACGACGGCCTGGCTGAGGTCGATGCCGGCGGTGCGCCAGCCCTCGACGATCGCCCCGCCCATGTTGCCGCAGCCGACAAACCACGTCGGCGCTGGAAGTTGCGGTGCAGTGGTCATGCTTCCCCGTGCGTATCGATTAAAGCTGCGGAAATCGCTTCGCCCGGCGACTTGCCGCCCCACAGGACGAACTGGAACACCGGGTAGAAGCGCTCACATTCCTCGACCGCCGCTTCGGCGATCGCCTCGGCCTGTTCGAGGCTCAGCCCCTCGCCTTCGCGCGCATCGAGGATGGTCGAATGGCGGAACACGACGAGGCCCGATCCCGACCACATTTCGAAATGGCCGAGCCATAATTGCTCGTTGATCAGGCTCAGCGCCTCAAAGATCGCGGTGCGCTTCTCCGGGCCGACCTTGATGTCGGGGAAGGCGAGGAACTGCAGCACCTGGTCCTCGGGCCGCCACACGCCGCGCAATTCATATTGCGCCCAGCTGCCCGTCGCCGACGCGACGATTTCGCCTTCGGCGGTGCGTTCGCACGCCCAGCCGCGGGCTTCAAAATAGGCCTCGAGAACTTCGATCGGAGCACCGTCGTCGCGCTCCTCCTGGATTTCTTCCTCGCTCAGGATCACGCCCCTGCTTTAGCCCCAGAAGACTTGCCACCGCCACTCTTGGGCTTGGCCGGCGCACCGCCGAGCTTCGCCTCGAGCGCAACGATGCGCGCCTTCAGCGCGTCATTCTCGTCGCGCGCGGCAGCGGCCATCGCCTTCACCGCCTCGAACTCGTCGCGGCCGACGAAATCCTGGCCGCCGACCCACTCGCGCATCTTCTCGCGCGCGCTGGACTCCGCCTCGCGGCCCATGCCGGCCATGGTCCCGGCGAAGCCGTTCACCATTTTCACGAAGTCGTCGAACATCTTGTTCTCGGACTGCATACTCGCATCTCCTCTTGGCGCGGATTTAAGAGTTCGGGTCGCTTTTCGCCACCCTTGGCCGGGGAGCTATCCCCAACTGGCTGATCTATCCCCAGATTTTCGAGCTAGCCGAGCAGGCTGGTTCCGGCTCCGGGGTTGAGCGTCTCGATGCTCGTATTGAGCGCGGTCGCGAACATCAGCCAGCACAAGTACGGCACCATCAGCAGGCCGGCGACCGGCCGCAGGCGATAGAACAGCAGCGCGGCCGCCGCGGCGATCACGATCATCGTGATGATCACATATTTGGCCAGTGTGATGTCGTGGCCGGCGAAGAAGATCGGCGACCAGGCGAAGTTCAGCGCCATCTGCACGGCGAACAGGATCAGCGCGATGCGCCGCCGGTCGGACGCCGGCTCCGCCAGGATCAACGCCAGCGCGAGCCCGAGCAACGCATAGAGGATCGGCCAGACGATCCCGAACAGGAAGCCGGGTGGCATGAAGCTCGGCTTCTGCAATGCGTCGAACCACGGGTTGCCATAGCCCGATTGCGACAGCCAGCCGCTGAGGCCGCCGAGCAGTTCGATCGCGACGACCGTGACGATCGCGGTCTTCCACCAATCGTTCCGCCGCACTGCGTCAGCCATGCTTCTCCGCTCCCAGCAGGAATTCGATATTGCCTTCGGGCCCGGTGATCGGACTCGGGGTGACGCCCAGCACGGTCCAGCCCTGCGCCGCAACCCAGCCTTTGGTCTCGGTGCAAACGCGTTCGTGCACCGCCGGGTCCCGCACGACACCGCCCTTGCCGACCTCGGCGCGCCCCGCCTCGAACTGCGGCTTGACCAGCGCCACCAGCGTCGCGCCGGGCCTCGCAAGCTTCAGCGGCGCGTCCAGCACCTTGGCGAGGCCGATGAAGCTCGCGTCACACACCACGATGTCGACGGATTCGGGCACCTTTTCGGCGGTCAAGCCGCGCGCATTCGTCTGCTCAAGCACGACGACGCGCGGGTCCTGCCGCAGCTTCCACGCCAGCTGGTTGGTGCCGACGTCCACTGCATAGACCTTCGCCGCCCCGCGCGAGAGCAACACATCGGTGAACCCGCCGGTCGAGCTCCCCACGTCCAGCGCAGTCGCGCCCGTCACGTCGAAGCCAAAATGCGTCAGCCCATGGTCGAGCTTGATCCCCCCGCGCGAAACCCACGGATGATCTTTCCCCCGCACCTCCAGCGCCGCATCCTCGGCCAGCATTTCGCCCGCCTTGGCCAGCTTCCGCTCACCCGAAAACACGGCCCCCGCCATGATTAACGCCTGCGCCCGCGTCCGACTCTCCGCGAGCCCGCGGCTGACGAGCAACTGATCGGCGCGCGTCTTTGCTACGCCCGCACCTCTTCGACCCCGGCGCTATTCACCCGCAGCGCCTTCAGCACCGTCTCGACGATATGCGGCGCGTTCAGCCGCGCTTCGTCATATTGCTTCTCAGGCTTGTCGTGCTCCTGGAAGGCGTCGGGCAGGCGCATGGTGCGGATCTTCAGCCCCGCATCGATCAGACCCTCGTCGCTGGCCAGTGTCAGCACATGCGCGCCGAGCCCGCCGATCGCCGCTTCCTCGACCGTCACCACCACCTCGTGCGTGGCCGCGAGCTTGCGGATCAGTTCGGCGTCGAGCGGTTTGGCGAAGCGAAGGTCGGCGACGGTCGTCGACAGGCCTTTGGCATCGAGCTGGTCGGCGGCCTTCTCAGCCTCTTCGAGCCGCGTGCCGAGCGAGAGGATTGCGACCTTCTTGCCTTCGCGGACGATGCGGCCCTTGCCGATCGCCAGCGCCTGCGGCTTGGCCGGCAGCGGCACGCCGCGGCCCTCGCCCCGCGGATAGCGCACTGCGATCGGCCCGCTGTCATGGCCTTCCATCGTCTTGACCATGTGCACCAGCTCGGCCTCGTCCGACGGCGCCATCACGACGAAGTTGGGCAGGGTGCAGAGGTAGGCGAGGTCGAACGACCCGGCATGGGTCGCGCCGTCGGCGCCGACCAGCCCGGCGCGGTCCATCGCAAAGCGCACCGGCAAATTCTGGATCGCGACGTCGTGCACGACCTGGTCGTAGGCGCGCTGCAGGAAGGTCGAGTAAATGGCGACGAACGGCCGCATCCCCTGCGCCGCCAGGCCGGCGGCGAAGGTCACCGCATGCTGCTCGGCGATGCCGACGTCGAACGCGCGCTCGGGATGCGCCGCGGCGAATTTGTCGACGCCGGTGCCGGACGGCATGGCGGCGGTGATGGCGACGATCTTCGGATCGTCCTCGGCCAGCTTCGCCAGCGTCTCGCCAAATACATTCTGATAGCTTGGCGCGCCCGCCACCGGCTTGGCCTGGACGCCGGAAACGACATCGAACTTCACGACACCATGATATTTGTCGGCGCTGTTCTCGGCCGGCGCGTAGCCCTTGCCCTTCTTGGTCACGACATGGACGAGCATCGGCCCGATGTCGGCGTCGCGGACGTTCTCCAGCACCTCGACCAGCGCCCGCACGTCATGTCCGTCGACCGGCCCGACGTAGTAGAAGCCGAGCTCGTCGAACAACGTCCCGCCGGTGAACATCCCGCGGGCATATTCTTCCATCCGGCGGGCAGCGACGTGCAGCGGCTCGGGCATCGCCCGGGCGAGCTTCTGCGCCAGCTTGCGCGGCGCCAGATACTTGCCCGAGCTGACCAGCCGCGCGAGCGCGTTGCGCAGGGACCCGACCGGCGGCGCGATCGACATGTCATTGTCGTTGAGGATGACGATCAGCCGGTTGCCGGCGGCCGCCGCGTTGTTCATCGCCTCATAGGCCATGCCGGCGCTCAAGGCGCCGTCGCCGATCACCGCGATCGCGCGGTGCGGGTCGCCCGACAATTTGTTGGCAATGGCGAAGCCGAGCGCGGCCGAGATCGAGGTCGAACTGTGCGCCGCCCCGAACGGGTCATATTCGCTCTCGCAGCGCCGGGTGAAGCCGCTGAGCCCCCCGCCCTGCCGCAGCGTGCGGATGCGGTCGCGGCGCCCGGTGATGATCTTGTGCGGATAGGCCTGGTGGCCGACGTCCCAGATCAGTTTGTCGGTCGGCGTATCGAACACATAATGGACCGCGACCGTCAGCTCGACGACGCCGAGCCCGGCGCCGAGGTGACCGCCGGTCACCGAAACGGCCGAGATCACTTCCTGCCGCAGTTCGTCGGCAAGTTCAGGCAATTGCTCCTTGGTCAGGGCGCGCAGGTCGGCGGGGACCTGGACCTGGTCGAGCAGGGGCGTGTCGGGGCGGTCAGTCATTGGCGCGGCACTTACGCGGAGCGGGCCGCGAAGTCACCAACCCGCGCCAGCCATTGGATGATTTCAGCGATTGC